>JAEEGJ010010524.1_pt1 | contig 24021 bp, 16 predicted proteins | sample 8958761 | NCBI WGS metagenome assembly JAEEGJ01 (sample SAMN16246546, study PRJNA631951) | gut metagenome | biome: gut microbiome; feature: rumen; material: RS-attached | host: Bos | place: Iran: Karaj | collected 2018-10 | reverse complement strand
AGTTCTGGTATAGTCTATTCTCTTTCCGGGAAGGATGAAGCCGCGCTTACGTGCGATGGCTTCCATGTTGGCTAATGCTGCCTCTTTGTCATCCTCAGCCTCTCTTCCCAGGGAGTCGCAGTAGTCTCCGGCCTCACAGAGTTCATCCAGTTTGTATCTGGATGTAAGGAGTCCGGGATACTCTCCGGAAAGCACTCTTATGAGTTCCAGCCCCAGACTGTCCGTATCCAGGATCTCGTCCCTTATGGAACCGCAGAACGCCAGGTAAAGTCCCGTCTTCGGATCCTCGAACTTGGGCCACAGTATTCCCGGTGTGTCCAGAAGCTGCATGCCGTTCTCCACGGAGAGCCACTGCTTGCCTCTTGTGACCCCGGGCTTGTCCCCGGTCTTGGCGGACTTGCGTCCCGTAAGGCGGTTGATGAAGGAGGATTTACCCACGTTGGGCACTCCTACCACCATCATGCGCAGAGGTTTCTTAAGGGCCCTGTCAGCGTTCACTTCATCCTGGATCTTCTCAAGGGCGGCATAGAGTTCCTTGAAACCCAGTCCCTTGTTGCAGTTGAGCCGGAGGGCTTCATGGCCTTCTTCCCTGAAGTATCTGATCCAGTTTTTTGTGGACTCTTCATCGGCCAGATCGCTTTTGTTAAGAACGATCACACGCCTCTTGTTGCCGGTGATATCGTTGATCACCGGATTCCTGGATGATACGGGTATCCTGGCGTCCAGCATTTCGATGACCAGGTCCACCAGTTTCAGATTCTGTTGTATCAATTCCCTGGTCTTTTTCATGTGACCGGGGTACCAGTTGATGTTGTTGATGTTTTCTGCCATTGTTCCTTCAGTTTTCGTAATCGAATCCGCTGTGAGTTCCCATCTCAAGTTCAAGAAGTTCAGGGTTCTCAAAAACATGTTTCAAGAGTCTGAGACTCTTGGCGAAATAGAATCCGTCCCCTATCCTCTCGTCCAGGATGGCTCCGAAATCTATGACATCTCTGATCTGTTTGGTGCCGTCTTCCATCAGGATCTCTTCCTTGTGAAGGGTCCCCACCGTGACCATGATGCTGTTGGTGCCGTAATTGTTGAGATGATGATAAACGTGGGGGCAGCGGATACTTCCCAGGTTGCTGAGAAGTACTGTGGTATAGTTGGGGTCTCCCTCGGTTAGCGCCTTGGGATTGATACCCCAGAAGTCAAGGATCCTTATGATCCTGATGACTATCATCAGGATGGGTCTTGGGATAGCGGCGAACTTGTCCAGAAGCTCGTCTATACCGCCGGTGGCCTTCTCGCTCTTTCTCATTTCCTCTACGTCTCCCACCACCTTGCGGCTGATGGATTCCAGATTGTCATCATCCTTTGGTACCAGGACCATCAGCGATTCCTCGGCTCCGTCCGCGAATCTTCTCTTCGCCACGAAGCTCAGGCTGATCTCATCTCTTTCATAGGTGCGGTAACCCTGGACGAATCTGTTCAGTTTGGGTCTTTCCCTGATGATCCTTGCAACGCATGTGAGCACACAGTGAAATATGGTGGTCTTGTATTCAGGATGTTCAGCGTTGATCTTGTCAAGATATTTCAAAAGTTCCGTTGCATCCAGTTTATCGCTGAGATAAACCTCAGAATCGGTCCTCTTTGGAAACAGATAACCCATTATGGTCTGCAGGCCCGGCACTTTGATGTATCTGCCGTCCCTTCTGTCTCCCCACTTTCTTGCAGATCTTTCAGCCATTTTTCTCCTCCTCTGCTTCTTCTTCAAGAAGTCTGTAAGCTACTTTCCCTACGAGCGTTCTGGGAAGCTCGTCTCTGAATAATATTTCCTTCGGAAGAGCGTAAGCCGAGACTCTCAGTTTAAGCTGATCCATAATGGACGATCTGGTCTTATCCGTAGGCTCGTACCCCTTGTTGAGCACCACGTATGCTCTGACTCTCTGACCTTTCCTGTCGTCCTTCACGCCGATGATGCAGCTGTAATCCACCTCGGGGCAGGCATCCAGAGCGTTTTCTATATTCCCCGGATAAACGTTATATCCGTTGGTGACGATCATGCGCTTGATCCTCTGGCGGAAGTAAACATATCCTTCCTCATCCATCATCCCCAGATCCCCGGTATAAAGCCAGGTGTTGCCGTCATCCAGGACTCTGAGGGTCTGCGCAGTCTCCTCAGGGTCATCCAGATACCCCTTCATGACAGAAGGTCCTCTCAGGATGATCTCTCCTTCCTCACCACAGGGCAAAACATCATCTGTCCCGGGCTTTACGATCGCATACGTCATGTCCGGGAACGGCAGGCCGATGCTTCCCTCCTTATAAGTGTCCTTGGGAGTGAGGCAGCTGGCTGTGACGCATTCTGTAAGTCCGTAGCCTTCCCTCACCATGATGTGAGCGTTGTGATCCTTAAGGAATCTGTCGATCTTCTTTTTTTGCTCTATGGTGAGGGAATCCCCGCCGCAGAACATGCCCTCAAGGAAGCTGAGATCCTCGTGCTCAAGATTGGGTATCTTGAGGAATGCATCGAATATGGCAGGTACTCCCACGATGAAACTGGGATGTTTCTTAAGGACCATCTCCGAATAGGACTTGATGTTGAAGTTGGGCATCAGCAGGCAGCATGCACCGTGAATCAGTACGATGTGGATGTTGAGGGCCAGACCGAATCCATGAAATATGGGCATGCAGCTAAGCATCTTGAGGCCGCGTTTAAACTCAACCTCAATGGCCTCCCTGGCCTCCAGTGCGCAGGAATTGATGTTGAAGTCGGTAAGACAGATGCCCTTGGGCTTGCCGGTGGTCCCGCCGGAAAACAATATTACTGAGGTCCTGTCCGGATCGTAGGGTACTTCGGGTATCTCAGTGCCCTCTCCCTCCTTCAGGAACTCTCTCCAGGAAAGTTCATTGTCTCCTCTGGGGAACTTAAGATAATTGTGACCTACCTTCAGAAGGTAAAGTACCTTGAGGTGGGCCGGCAGTTCCTCCTGGATCCTGGTGACCAGGATCTCACAGCTGTGATCCACATTCTCAAGAGCCTTCTCAACCTTCTCGCAGAACATGTCGGGGACAAGGATCATCTTGCTCCCGGTCTTGTTCAGATAGATAGATATCTCCTCCTGGGAAGACTGCGGATGGATCATGGATGCGGTAACACCTATGCGGTCCAGACCGTAGAAGCAGTCCAGAGCCTGGGGGCAGTTGGGCATGCACAGGGTGACGCAGTCGCCTTCCCTGATTCCGTGTTTTGTGAAAGCCCGGGAGACTCTTCCGATCCTGTCCACGAACTGGCTGTAGGTGGTCCCTTTGCCGAAAAAATCAAGACAGACGTCATCGGGATACTGGCGGGATATCCTCTCCACCAGCTGATACATGGTCGCCTCGGGATAATCGATATGTTTAACGACTTCAGACATACTCAAAAACTCCAAAAAATAAAAGCACCGTCTTGAAACGATGCTTTATTATACCATCTTTGTATCTTTATTTCAATTTTTCTTCTTTTGCGCCCTCTCGTTTGTGTCGATGCTGTCTCTGAAGACGAAGAAACGGTCGTAGAGGAACTCCAGAATGAGGTTGCAGGCCATGTTCAGACCTGTGGCCAGAACACCCGGCCAGCCCAGGTTCTCTGTCAGGAACTTTACAAAATACGTGGATGTAGGCGTGAACACCGCGTAGAACAGAAGTACCTTCGCCATGGCGATCGGAACGTTGTTGGCAGACTGGAATGTGAACTGCCTGTTCAGAGTGAAGTTCCAGATAACGGAGCAGATCAGAGCTATGAGATAGCACGGCCAGTATTTCCAATCCGTCAGCCAGTCAAGCAAGGAAGCGACTGAAAGTTCAATTATTCCCGCCGATGCTGAAAACAGGGCGAATTTTATTGCCCTTACGGCTTCTTTTTTCTTGTTTAAATCGCTCATGATCATTCTCCCATTGCAAGGGTGAGTACCCTCTTAACATCATCTTCACTGTATGTGACCGGCGTCGGATAGAGAGGCACCGCCTCCTTCACCGCACGCTTTGCGATCTCGTCGAAATCGTTTCTGTCCAGATCATCAAAATATGGCTCAATTCCTACAGAGTTGTTCAGATCCCTGATCTTCCCGATGAATCTCAGGGCCATCGTTCTATCGCCTGATCCGTCGTTTTCGAGAACGCCGGATCTGATTGCAAGTTTCGCAAGATTCTTATAGGCGGCCTGACCGTAATCCAGAAGGACTATGGGAAGAAGCACAGCCATGCAGAGCCCGTGAGGTTTGTGGTATATGCCGCCGATGCCGTGGCCGATGGCGTGGACGTTGCCTACGCAAGCCACCGTAAAGGCTTCACCTGCCTCAAAAGATGCCTTCAGCATGTTCTGCCTCACGCCTATGTCGTCCGGCTCTCTGCAGGCCTTTTCCAGATACCTGAAGATCTTTGACACGGCGGACTCGCAGAGCTCTCTGGTGTCCCCCTTGTGATAAGGGGTGTTGAGATATGCCTCCACAGCGTGGGTCAGAGCATCCATGCCTGTCATGGCAGTGATACCTGCAGGCAGGCTCACCGTAAGGCTCCCGTCAAGTATGGCATATTTCGGGCAAAGTGACAAGTCGCTGATCGCGTATTTATAATCCCTGGTCTCATCAGTGATAACGGCAGCGATGGTGCATTCAGAGCCCGTTCCCGCGGTGGTTGGCACCGCGATCATGAGCGGTGTTTTCTTGCCCACCTTGAGAAGCCCCTGCATGCTGCCGAGATCCTTACCGGGCCGGGCGATCAGTGCTGCTGCGCCCTTCATGGCATCCATGGGAGATCCTCCGCCTATGGCCACCATGCAGTCGCACTCCTCGTCCCTGTATCTTCCGACGATCTCCTTCACGATCCCGGTGGTGGGGTCGCTCCCCACCGAGGAAAACACCACAGGCTCAAGCTTGCTCTGAAGAAGGCTTTCCATTATTTTCTGAAAATACTCCCTTTTGACTGTTCCGGGGCTGGTGACCAGCAGGGGTCTCGTCCTGCCCTCCTTCTCCAGTATCTCGCTTAATCTTGCAGATGAGCCGGGCCCTTCGAAGAGCACCGGACGGGGGATATTTATGGCCTTCATTCCCAGGCCCATCCCGGCATGAAGTAGCTTCATGCCCCTGTTGTTCTTTCTGTTCATTTCTCTCCCATCAAGGCAAAATTCTTCCTGTTGGATCTGTAAAGCTGCTTGAAAACTTCAAAGTTCCTGTCATATATCCTCCTGACCGACGGATCCGGTTCGAAGGTCCTGACGGCAGGGATCATGGCATCGGCATCCTCCACGGAATCTATGAGACCCAGTCCCACGGCGCAGAGCATTGCCGCACCCAGAGATCCCACATTTTGAGGCTGGTCACAGACCTCCACCCTTCTTCCGGTTATGTCGGCCAGTATGCTGCATGTGGCATCCGACAGCGCACCGCCTCCGCAGAATCTGATGGTTTCGGATGTTTTGATCTTCTTTTCCTGACACTCCAGCATCCATCTGAGATGGTAGCATATCCCTTCAGTCACCGCTCTGAGCATTTCAGTCTTTCCGGTATCCAGAGTGATACCGAAGAATATTCCCTTGGAATCAGGATCCTCGAAGGGACAGCGGTTTCCGTGAAGCCATGGAGTGAATATGACTCCGCCCGCTCCCGGGGGAGCACTCAGGATGACCTCGGACAGATAGTCGTAGAGACTTGAATAGACTTTCTCCCGGTCCCCGGGATCTTCAGAGCAGACATCCTTCTTTTCCAGATAGATGCCTATCTCATCCAGAGCCAGGTGATCCTTCACCCATTCCAGACATTTGCCGGCCGTCTCCATCTCTGCGAAGTACATGTAGTTATGTCTTGAGGCTCCCACGATGGCTGCGATCATGGAAGACGTGTCCACGATCTGCCTGTCGCAGACCGTGCCTACCCAGCCGGAAGTTCCGGCATACATGTGGGTCTTACCGGGACCGGCCGCTCCCGTTCCCACTCCGATCAGCGAGGCGTCGCCGCCTCCGCCGAACACCGGCGTTCCGGGAGCCAGGCCCAGTTCTTCAGCCTGTTCAGGGCGAAGAGGCCCCACCTGATCAGTACTGTCTATTATCTCAGGAAGATGATCTTCGTCGATCCCAAAGGTGCTGCAGAGTTCAGAACTCCAGCCTTCTTTACCGTCCTTTGTGCAGTAGAGCATGGTTGCAAAAGCACTGTCCCTGGTCATTACCGCACGGCCTGTCATCCTCATTATTAGATATTCCTTTACGTCCAGCCACTTGTATATTCGGCTGTAGACCTCAGGCTCATTGTCCTTTACCCAGAGATATTTCCACTGCGGATCCTTGACGCTTCCGGAGACAGCGCCGGTAAGAGACAAAGACTTCAGAAGTTTCAGGGCGTTCATCCCTTCCACTTTTAGTCCTGTCCTCATGCCTTTATTGATCTGCTCGACAGCTCTCTGATCCATATAACTCATGGCAGGTCTTAAGGCGTTGCCTTCGCAGTCCACCAATACCAGACCCTGCATCTGTGAGCAGAAGGAGATCCCGGCGATCTCTTTTGGATCGATATTGGTATGTTCCAGAAGGTCTGCAGTGCTCTCCTTCATTGCCAGCCACCACTCCTCCGGATCCTGCTCGGCACCGCCGTTGGGCAGAGTGTACAGTCCGTATCCGTAGGAGCTGCCGTAGACCATGGTGATGCCCTGATCCCATCTGAAAAGACAGGTCTTTACACCTGTGGTCCCAACATCATAAGACAAAAAGTACATCATTACGACTCCTTGATACCGAAGGCTCCCTTTATGAAGCGTATGACCTGTTCCTTGAGTTCATCGTCCTCAGGATCTCTGCCAAGATACTGCTTCATTCTCTCAATGTAATACTGGGAGCTTAAGCTGAAGTTGATCATCATGAGAATGTCATCGAACAGAAGCGCAAAAAATCCCGGATCCATGTCTTCTCTAACAAGCCCGTACTGTCTGGCATTATCAAGGAATCCGACATAAAGGGCTGAAGATCTTCCCTCGATCCTGGAGCAAAGCCTTGCGGCCTCGTCCGGATCTCCGGTGATGGTGATCTGGTGATAGAGTCTGAAGAACTCAGGATGTTCGCGGGAGGCTTTGATGGCAAGCTCCACCAGATGGTCCAGGCCCTCATCAAGATTGCCGGACTTGGTCTCGACTCTGGAATAAACGTCATCCAGATAGCTCATACAGTGTTCGAGACAGGCTGCAAAAAGAGCCTCCTTGTCATCATAGTATTTATAGATGACTCCGGCTGAAATTCCCGCAGCATGAGCTATGTTGGTGATCTTAGCCCTTCCGTAACCTCTTTCTCCGAACTCCTCTATGGCGCATGTGAGAAGGACACGTCTCTGTTCTTCTGTGAGTTTCTTAAGCATTGTTCTGATCCTTCTGTTTGGAATACTTGTTTACGTAAATGTAATGTTCAAGGGTCGCCTGGCCTGTACTAAGCGGCCTGATACCCTTTTTAAGGCCCAGATCGGCCGCCTGACACTGTTTTTCGAGAAGAATGGCCAATGCCTCGGCTTCCTCTCTGTCAGGGGCTGTAACGAAAGCCCCCTCTCCTTTGACCAGGGTGGCGGAGCGCTTGCCTCTGGCACTCCTGGGAATGATGAATTTTTTGCGTCCCATCACATCCTTACATCTGATGACAGATCCCACCATCTGAGCCATATCCTCGATGAATATGGGAAGATCCTTTCCTCTCAGGCTCATTTCCATCACGAAGGGAGTCTTAACCTGGATCACATGGGTCTCGAAATCTTTTCCGCCGAAACTTCCCTTGTACAGGGTATTGTTTTTGAGATTGTAAGGTTTGATCCTGTCGCCGGTGCGCCTTTCGAAGATGGTCCCCGCAGTCTTTTCCAGGTTCCGGGTGACCTCCATAGCCTCCTCAAAAGATCCGCCGTAGCAGAGCGTGCCATGATATGGAAGGAGCATGGCCTTTGCCTTGGGATGTCTTTTGAGAACTGTGGCAACATGCCGGACCAGTTTGTCAGTGGACGTCATGGCGTATCTGGCCGTGGGAATGACTCCTCCCGGCAGATCACTTTCGAATCTGGTGAACTTTATGTCCTCCTGAAGGATGCTTATGGCTGAGGCGTTATTGGAATGAGCGTGTATAACGAACTCCGCCTCAGGTCTCTGTGCGTAGACCGCAGCATGTACGCCCTTCTCACTGGAGGGCTTGATATCTCCTTCATATGAGCAGTCTTTGATCTTAACCTCCACCAGATCATCCGGGGTCAGACTGTCATAGGCCCTTCCGGACGGAGTGATCAGGAATGTTTCACCGGACAGTCTGGCTGAGATGTTTCCCCAGGTCCTGGCGATGAGGCCTTCCTTTATGAGCTTAAGTCCTGCTTCGATCACGAGTCTCGAAGCTTCGTCTTTGGTGTATGCCATTTTGTCCTCCTTCCGGATCAGTCAAGCATTCCGCATTTGGAAAATACTCTGTCAAATCTGGCGATGACATCGTCGATCATGTCTTCGTCATATGCTGCAGAAGTGTAAAGTCTGGAGCCCGCCAGGGTAACGATCCCTTCTGCCATGTATGCGGCTCCTATATGCTCCATCTCTATCTGGCGTCTTCCTGTCTGCTTCAGGATCTCCGGAAGTTTCCATGGCTTGGTCCAGTCGATGGAGAAGTGCATGGTTCCCACCGTATCCACATGACAGATGGACCCCTGGTTGAACACCACGAAGGGAAGTTCATGCTTCTCGACGGATGCCTGTATGCCTGCCACCAGTCTGTCAGCCATCCTTCCGGCCTTCTCGCATGCGTTTGTGCGTTCAATCTCGCATAAGGTGTAATATCCCGCACAGCTGGATATGGGTGTGGCAGCCATGGTGCCGCCGCAGAGAGCTTTTTTGATCTTCTTGCCGGATGAATCAAGCCCTGCTCCCAGGTGCTGCATGCAGTCCCTGTGTCCGCCCAGACCGCCTGCACCCGGATAACCTCCGGCGATGACCTTACCGAATACGGTGAGATCCGGATCCACTCCGAAATATCCCTGTGCACCGGCAGTGCCGATCCTGAACCCGGTGACGACTTCATCGAAGATGAGAAGCGCACCATATTTGTGAGCCAGTTCCTCGCAGCCCCTGATGAACTCTCTGGAGACCGGCCATGTGCCGCTTTCGGGTCCCACAGGCTCCACATATACCGCGGCAGTTCCGCCTCTCAGTTTGTTTCTCTTAAGCTTCTTTTCCAGATCATTCAGATCGTTGGGGAAGAATTCATCGGTATGGCTGAAAACATAAGAAGGTATTCCCCTGGACTGGAGACCTTTGGTCCCCGGTATCCTGATGCCATAGGCCAGCTGGTCAGACCAGCCGTGATAGGCTCCACCCATCTTGAGCACGTTAAGGTGACCTGTCTTGAGCCTTGCAACTCTTAAAGCACACATGCACGCTTCCGTTCCCGAACCGAGCATCCTGAACATTTCAACCGACGGGACAAGTTCAGATATCTTGGCCGCAAGTTTGTACTCATATTCGTGGAAAAGCCCTGTTGACGGTCCGCAGGTATTCAGAAGATCGACGACCTGTTCTCTTACCACATCCGGGTTGCTGCCCAGGACCGTAGGACCGCCTGCCTGCAGGAGATCGTAATATTCGTTACCGTCGATATCGTAGAGTTTGGCATCCTTAGCCTTGGTAATGACTATGGGAAAAGGATAGTTGAAAGCCAGATTATGCTGCACTCCTCCGGGAATGATGTTTCTGGCCTCATCAATACGCTCTTTGGATCCTGAGCATTTCTTCTCAAAATAGTCAGAAACGTATTCCTCAAGGGCCTCAGGTCTGATGCCGTAGACGGGAAGCTGTATAAGTGCATCCAGTTTCCTGTTTATGATATCCGCATCCGGGTATTTATCGATGGCAAATCCGTTGTATGACATAGATGTCCTCCTGTTGTTTTTTGCTTTGATATCAGGTTTGTTTTCTCGTGAATTGTAATTCACGTCCCAAATGCATTCTATAACTTTATCCTGATAAAGTCAACAAAAAACTCATAAAAACACCAAAGTGAGGCCTCCCTTAAGGGAGACCCCTGCCTTGCTTTATTTACTTGGTGTATTTGTCGAACCAGCCTGTGATCTCGTTGAGTCTTCTCAGTTTGTGATGAGGCTTTCCCGTCCTTGAAAGTTCGTGATTCTCTCCGTGGAAGACCACCATTCTTGCCGGGACCCCCTTATATACGAGAGCTGTGAACAACTGATATCCCTCCTCTATGGGACATCTGTGGTCCTCATCAGAGTGGATGAACAGCGTGGGTGTCTTGGCGTTGTTCACATATTTGAGAGGGGACACATCCCACATCTGCATGATTCCCTTTTCGCTGTAGGGATCTGTGTTGCAGGTCTCTCCGCAGGCGATGGGCGGAATGTCGCTGACGCCGTACATGGTGACCCAGTTCGATATGCTTCTCTGGGTGGCTATGGCGCAGAACCTGTCAGTATGTCCCATGATCCAGTTGGACATGTAACCGCCGTAGGAACCTCCCGTGCAGCAGACTTTTTTGGTGTCGATGGCGGGATATCTGTCCATAACATTGTCGACGAAGGCCATGATGCAATCGTAGTCTATTGCTCCCCACCGCATGTCGAGGCTGGCGAATTCGTTGCCCTTTCCGTTGGAGCCGTGAGGATTGCAGTACATCACCACATAACCCTTGTTGACCCAGTACTGCATCTCATGGAAATAAACAGTTCCATAGGTGCACTTTGGTCCGCCGTGGATATCGAGAATGGCAGGATAGCTGCCGTTCTCATCGAAGTCTTCGGGAAGGAGGACCCATCCGTCGATGGTCTCATCTCCCACCTGAGTCTTGAGGGGCTTGGGTCTGGCCACATAGCAGTCCTTGAAAACTTCCCTGTTCCAGGAAGTGAATCTGCGGGTCCTGGAGCCGTCCTTCAGGAATATCTCAGGAAGATCCTGCCCGAACATTCCCATGAAGACAACATTATCTCCGAAAACATCATAATCGTTTACGGAACCTTCCTTGGAAACGACGGTCTCGATCCTGCCGTCAAGTCCGATCCTCTTTAACACGCAGCGGTCCCTTACGATGGACGGGAAATACATATATTTGCCTTCAGTCTTGATGAAACGTGTACCGCCGTATTCAACGTCTCCGATGATGCCGGCCTCAATGTTGTCGTCGGCCTCGCAGAGAACTGCCAGTTCTCCGGTCTTCGGGTCCAGGGTATAGAACCAGGGATCCTGGTTGTCTCCCCACTTTTTGCCGTCAGTACCGCAGATCACGATCTTGCCTTCGATGAGACCGATGTCATAGATCATGAGCATGGGTCTCAGGATCCTGTTGACCTTAAGCGTCTCCAGATCCAAATGGTAGACGCCTTCGTACTTGGGCATCTTCGCTCTGAAGGATACGCCGGAGAAATACACGTCCTTGCCGTCAACTATGAGATTTCCTACGTCCATGAACTTCTCTGTGAGCCTCTTGAGTTTTTTGCTCTCCTTGCTGTAAAGAAACAGAGATGTTCTGGTGCCGGAGATGAAACCCACACCGTTCGCAAAAAACGGAGACTGAGTCAGGACTTCGTAGTCCTTTTCATCCTTAAGTGTCTCAAGGACAGCCTTTCTCTTGTCCCCTTCCAGAAGATAAAGGTCCGGATAGTCCACGAGAGTGTTGGCGCTGATGAGCATGTCGCCGGAGCTCAGGAATTTGATATCATCTACATCTATGGGAAGATCATATGCCTTTTCAGCTTCTCCTCCGTCAAGGGGAAGCCTGAAAAGAACGGTCTTTATGTCCTTGGGATCCTCGCCATCCTTATCCTTGTCCTTGCCTCTTTCCGTTCCGAAAAGTATGTGATCGTTGTCTTCAAACCAGAAAGAACCCACCTTTCCGTCATTTATCATGGGCTTGTCTTCCTTGCCTGAGATCAGTCTCAGGTTGGACTCATAGCCCTTCTTGTCCTCAGAGACGTTTGAGATCACGTAGGCGATCCTGCTTCCGTCAGGCGAGTATGTAAGAGATGATAGATACTTGATCTTCATGAAATCATCGACTTTGATCTTTTGCATAGTTACTCCCTTCTGTAAAAAAAGAATTTTGCACTGTCTCGATTATAGTCCATTTGTATAAAAAACGCGACCTTTTTATAAAAAAACAGGCCGTCCCCGAAGGAACGGCCATAAAGTTTTATTATCTTTCACTGCCCGGCTCGAAATGAGCTGTACGGTAGATGATTGTATCCTGAGCGCTCTTGTCGAGCTCTGTGAAGTAGGCCATGTAGCCTGCAACACGGACCATGAGACCCTTGTGCCTCTCAGGATTGATCTGTGCATCCTTAAGGGTGTCGGTATCCACAACGTTTATCTGGATGTGCTCGCCTCCGGCCTGGAAGAATGTCTTGATGACTCCCTCGATGTTGGCCAGGCCTCTCTCGCCCTGAACTCCTCTGGGGTCAAAGCGAAGATTGAACAGAGCTCCGTCATGGAACGCGCCCTGATCCATGGAGGCAACAGACTTGACAGTGGCTGTGGGGCCGCTGACGTCTCTTCCCATCATGGGAGAAGCGTTGTCGCAGAAGGGTTCGCCCTTCTTACGTCCGTCGGGAGTTGCTCCGGTAACGAGACCGTGGGACACGTTCACTGTCTGAGAGTGTACGTTGAAGGAGTACCAGCCTCCTCTTGCATCGGGCCACTGCTGAACGTTGTCAGCGATGAAATGCATCATCTCACGGTAGATGCCGTCCACATACTCGTTGTCGTTGCCGAACTTGGGCGGTTTGTTAAGGAGAAGCTGACGGATACGTTCCTGACCTTCGAAATTGTTGTCGCAGGCCTTGATCAACTCGTCCATGGTAATGTCCTTATCCCTGAACACGCAGGTGTCGATGGCAGCTATGGAGTCTGCCAGGTTGGCGGCTCCTGTGATGTAAAGGCCGGCTGTGGAGTACTTGGCTCCGCCGTGCTGCACGGAACGTCCGCTCTCGACGCAGCCCTTGGTAAGCATTCCGGCGAAGATCACCGGGTACCTGGTCTGGTGCATGCTCTGCATCACGTTATATCCGTCACAGACCATTCTGTAGTGGTGAAGGATCTGCTTCTTAAGAGCGTTCTTGAGGTCCTCGACATCCTTGAACTCTCTGGGATCGCCTGTCTTGAGACCCATGAGCTTGCCTGTATCCGGGTCTACGCCGTTATGGAGGACGAATTCGATCATCTTACCCATGTTGACGTATCCGGCATCGGGAGAACCGTCTGTTGCACCGCCGCCGGGACCGGGCTGGATGCAGCCGACAATGGTCCAGTCGCGCGCTTCCTCGATGGAGCAGCCTTTGCCGAGAGCCATCTTCATGGCGGCGTAGTCATTGAAGAATCCGGGGTTGGCCTGTCCGTCCTGGATCATCACGCAGCCCTTTCTGATGAGAGCTTCAGGTGTTCCGTCCCAGACTCTTACAGCCATGACGGGCTGTGTGGTCTTAAGCTGATTTGCAGCCTCCAGGCAGAGGTATGAAAGCTCGTTGGTGGCGTCTTTTCCGTCAGGAGTCTGTCCTCCCACAACGAGGATCTCCCACATGGGATAGCCCGCAAAAGATGTGGCGTACCAGCGGTCACGCACCTCGAAGACCTCGCAGGCCTTGAGGTAGAAGCACTGAAGCATCTCCGGAGACTCTTCCTGCGTGATGTTCTTTTCGTCGATGACGTCTTTCTTGTAGTAGGGCCACATGTACTGGTCAAATCTGCCGAAGCCGTTGGCTGTGGTGCAGACTTCGATATGGAAATACACGTGTGCGAACCATACCATCTGAAGGGCCTGCCAGAATGTCTGAGGAGGATTCTCGGGAACCACTCTGCAGTTCTCGGCGATCATGAGAAGTTCCTTCTTTCTCTTTTCGTCGGTGCATTCTGCAGCCTGGCGCTCAGCCTCGTCCGCCATTCTGTGGGCATATGTGATGAGACCCCGGCACTGAATGATGCAGGCCTGCCAGAAGTTCTTCTTCTCTTCGTCAAGCTGGCACTTGGGATACATGGCGTCGATGTTTCTCTGGCATTCTTCCATGTAACCTTTAAGGCCTACTGTGAGAAGCTTCTCGTGGTCGCAGGTGGTCTCACCGGATACTCCGTTGGTAAGGCCTACTGTGATGATGTCATCCTCCATGCACTCGACAGTATGCTTCGGAAGCGCAGCTTTTGCGATGTCCTGCATGGCCTTTCCTTCCCAGTACGGCAGGCATTCCAGGATCTTCTCCCTGTCCTCGGGTGAAACATCATAGGGGTCCTTGGTCCTTACGGGGAACTCATCCAGTTCGTCCAGATAGAACTTGGTGCTGGACTGGAACTCAGGATGAAGGTTAGCTCCCAGGAATTTATTGGTGGGCGTACCGACCACCAGCTCATCATCCATGATGAGAGTGGTCATGTGTTCCATTATGTAATTTACGACTTTCGCACGGAAGATCGGAATGGCGTCGCCCGCAAATTTCTTGTAGGCCTCCGTCTCGAGCACGATCCTTTCAGAAGTGATGCAGGGCCTTGAATCCCAAAGCTTGTTGCGCATTCTCTGAAGACGTTCGTTAAGCATGTTTTCCTCCCCTTCTGCCGTCGTTTGCGCGGCAGATATATGTTAAACAATAATGCACAATACTACGATTCCATTATATAGGAGCGGAGAAATCAACAACAACTTTATTGTTGCTACAAAATGGAATTGATTTGCGAACTGTTGAGATCGAATCGCAAAAAAGTAAAAAAAGACCTGCTCTTTCGAACAGGTCTTCTTTCGTGGAGGCGACACCCGGATTTGAACCGGGGATAAAGGTTTTGCAGACCTCTGCCTTACCACTTGGCTATGTCGCCATTGTGCCGGACTGTGCTGTCCGGCGAAATATTGGCTAGGGTAGCAGGATTCGAACCTGCGAATGACGGAATCAGAATCCGTTGCCTTACCGCTTGGCGATACCCCAATAAACATAAAAATGGGGTGGGTAGTGGGATTCGAACCCACGAATACAGGAGCCACAACCCTGGGTCTTAGCCGCTTGACGATACCCACCATATTTTTATTGAATAAAATTGGCGACCAAGATCGGGCTCGAACCGACGACCTCCAGCGTGACAGGCTGGCATTCTAACCAACTGAACTACTTGGCCATGTGGTGGGAGTTACAGGGCTCGAACCTGTGACCCCCTGCTTGTAAGGCAGGTGCTCTCCCAGCTGAGCTAAACTCCCTTAAAAATGGTAGCGGCGACTGGATTCGAACCAGTGACACCCCGGGTATGAACCGAGTGCTCTAGCCAACTGAGCCACGCCGCCTCACCTGTCAGTCTCACGGACTGCAAGGATTATATTACTAAATATCGCAGGCGTTGTCAATGATTTTTTTATCTAATTTTTTATATCGTCGCAAGTGCATTAAAGATGACCGGGCAGAGTTCAGGCTGCCCGGTCCTGTATTCAGGCTTTTCTGGTGATCATCATGGTTGTCGACAGCATTGATAACAGGATCCCCATGATCACAAGGTGCGGCCCGGCGCCGTTTCCGCCGGTGTTCGGGAGTCCGTGCATTCTGGTGTCCACCATGGTTACCTTTTCAACAACAACCCCGTTAACGGTCACTTTCCCGTTCCGGTCAACGCTGAATTCCATGTCTTCAGCCGTAAGATATCCTTCAGGGGCAGATACTTCGATCAATCTGTAATCCCCTTCTCCCAGACCGAATATCAGGTGATCGTCTTCACCGGAAGTCCATTCATCCAATACCGTCCCATCCTCGCCGGTGATCTTAAGGATCGCTCCGGAAACATAGGCTCCTGTTTCATCTACCTTAGAGATGAGTATTCGGTTTGCTTCGTATACGACTTCGATCCTGTGGTCGGCATTTACGTTCTCAAAGAGGTAATCATCAGGACACAGCGCAATGTCCTGATCCGTTCCGTCAACAGTAACAGACGTCAGATGATATCCGGGATCCGGGACATACTCTATATTGCTGTCATCTCCTGCCCAGATCGTCTGATCATCAGTTATGCTTCCGTTGGTGACAGATGTTTCTATGTGGAATCTTCTTTCGTACGTCACCGTCACTTCATGATCTGACTGAACGTTCATGAAAGAATAGCCAAAGCCGTGTCCATCAATGTCAACCTGAGATCCGTCAACCTCGATGTTCCTCAATTCATAACCTTCAAAACCGGAATATTTGAGATCCTGAGTCCCTCCCGGTATCACAGTATAAGTAGCTTCTGAGGTCTCGCCGGACGATCCCACTCTTCCGTTTATGACCTTGAGATCGATTCTGTATTTCCTCTCAAATTCAACTTCGTACCGGTAATTCCGGTCTATGTTATTTATCGGAATGTAATAGGGATCTGCCGTCTTCACTTCCCATGAGTCTAATGTGTCAAGCAAGGTCTCCTGCCCCTGATCATCCACAGAGTACAGCCTTATGACCGAGATGTAATAGTCGTCAGCAGGATCGATCACACAGTTCACGTTCATTCCTTTCTGAACTGTCACGTCAACAGGATCAATGTTTCCCTCTCCCCTTATTATCTCACCTCTTACATTGTAGTATTTTGTAAACTCAAAGGCCTCCTGTCCTATGATGGTAGTCCCCAACTGACGGAATCCGAACCATCTCAGGGTAGAACCTGTAGAATCAAAAAGTGCAGCGAATCCCGATTTCCAGGTGTTTTCATCTGCGGCTGTGCCGCATATCCTGTAACTGCGTCTTGCAGGTTCATAAGTGATCCTCGTAATTGTATCCGGCTCCACATAGATAGTGGGGTTCTCCCTTTCTGTTCCACTCATCACCCCGGAAACTATTTCGTAGCCCTCCAAGTCCGAGTCAAAGTCTCTTGATCCGTAAAGCAAGGTTCCCCGGGGTGCGTTTTCATCTGTTCCGGGAAGAACGACTCTCAGTTCATATTCAAACTCCACCTTATATCTGCCATATATGGACGGACCCTGAGAAGTGGTGCCAAAGGCATCATACGCAGTGGGCGTAGTGGAAATGATAGGATCTGTCTTTTCCTGGTAATAGAACAGATTGACTCCAACCTTTGGATCTCTTGTGCAATATGCAGGGTCAGGGGTTATGACAAGATTCTTTATCTGAAGCAAAAGATCGAATTTGTCTCCCGCCCCGTTTTTTACTGAATCAGCTATCCTTACCTGAGCTATATTCCCCGGTATCTCCTTGGGCGACTGATTGTTTCCGAATCCTCCTCCCGTATAGATCAGGGTGTTTACATAGCAGTTGTGCAGACCTCCGTAAAGATAATGACGCTTTACCGTAAACGAAGTGGTGTTCTGCAGTATAACTGATATCTGTTGGTATGTATCAGGATTTGAATAGATATAGTCGTAACCTGTGATGCTTTCCACGCCCGTAGTAGAATCGATGACCAGATCCCCTTCTCCATATGTACCTTCAGAGGCTGCTCTCAGTATTTCCTTTGAAGAAAAATCATCAGCAAAAGCGAAGGTCGACGGAATGACGCAGATAATCAATGCCATTAGTAATACTGTTATCTTTTTCAGCATCTGTCATCCTCCCCTTTCTTTTTGAAAAGGTAAAGCACCCCTGCCAAAAGACTTCCTGCAGCCGCAAGGGACAGGACCTTTTCCCATATCTTCATGTTGTCGCCTGTCTTGGGAACTGCTGACTTCCTGGGCGACGTCTTTGGATAACAGATCACATCATAACCGTCCTCCGATGGGACACCGATAAGGAAAGGTCTTGCAACATCATAATCAACAGAGTTACCGTACCTCCCTGATTGCTTTACCAGATATATCCCCGTATCCAGGCCCGGAAAAGTGACCATCCCCTTTTTATCAGTAACGCCTGAGATGTCAGCAACCTTAAGTTTATTGGCAAGTTCAGATGACAACTTTTCCATCTCATCGGCATCCATATTCAAAAAATCATGTTCACCATACAGTGAAGTCACCTTAAGACTTCCATCTTGATCCGCAACCTTATACAGACTGAACTCGGCCCCTTCTATGGGCACGGCCTTCCCCTCTGAACTGACTGCGTAACAGATGGTCAGACTTCCTGTCAGTTCCTCAGCAAGCACCCAGCACGGATGTGTCGCAAAACAAAGGATCACCAGAGTTATGGCGATCCTGAAGTATTTATTCCTGATTTGTATTTCATGCATTCTTCCTTCTCCCGCTACTTCCTTTCCTGACTGCGATCACCGCAATGAGCAGGATGACAGTCAAAATTGTAATAAGTGCCAACGAGTATGTGTAAATACTGCTTTCCCGTTCATCCGTCCGCCCATTCTCCCCTTCTTCAGGGTAGATCCTGTGTCCCCTGACCAAAAGCCTTTTAGTGTTGACTCCATAAGGGGTGCAGGTCAGAAGAGTGACCAGATCTTCACCGTCCTCTATCCTGAGTGCATCTATATCACCGGGATCCACCACAAGGATCCTGTCCACCTCATAGGTCAGAGTTCTGTCAAGGACATGCAGGTAAAATCTGTCACCCGCCTCCAGACGGTCGATATCGGTGAACATTTTTGCAGAGGGAAGCCCTCTGTGAGCGGCAAGGACTGAGTGGGTCCCTTCCCCTCCTACGGGTAGAGAGGTCCCTTCAATGTGTCCCGCCCCCTTTTCAAGGGCTTCTTCCCCTGCTCCGTGATATATCGCAAGCGTCTCATTGATCTTTGGTATTTCCAGGTATCCCATGACTCCGTTTCCTTTTGGGTCCAGCAGATCCATGTAGATACCGGAGTCATTACATTCCCCGTCGTCTGCGAAAGCATCTCTGACATAGTTTCTTTTATGATCTCTGTTGTATGCCTCGGCATTCTCCAGAATACTTATCAGCTCACTCTCATCCGTAACTTCCACAGTCTCTTCGTATGCTGATATGATCCTCTTGTTCCTCTCCCTGCTCAAAAAATTGCTGGCAGCAGGATAAAGAATAAAGACGGCACCTGCGAAATAAAGAACGGTCACAAGAAGCAGTATCGTCTTTTTACCTGTAACCATCTAAATAAGATCTGCGATCATCCCTCTGATCCTTTCCTTTTTGACATGAGGAGCATAGTTCCTCCCGTTACAGCGATCATTCCCGCAAGTGTGAAGATCAGAGTCCCTGTTCCACCTGTTGCAGGAAGATCCATGAATGCAGTATTTGGTATTGCGCAGTCTGTTCCGTCTGCATCAGGGGTGGCAGTATATGTTTTGTTCATGAAAACAGTCCCCTCCTGATCGGTGATCGAAATGTTATAACTCGTAAGAGTCTTGTCAGATCCGTATGATGCACTGACAGTCACGGTGTAATCATTCTGATTGACAGCATAGCCTTCAGGAGCCTTGGTCTCTCTCATCGTGTATGTTCCTTCTGAAAGCCCGGCAAAGTATACGATGCCCTCTGTACCGGCTGTCTCTTCGTAAGATACGTTGTCCCCTGTTGTATTTGTTCCAGTCAGACTGAAGACCGCCCCTGGAAGCGTGACCGAGGGATCCTTTGAGTCTACTTTTCTGAAGCTGAAATCGAAGGTATAGACTGTGGATTCAGCTTTGGGCATGCCGGGGTCATCAGGGTCATCATATGGAGTCGCACCGTTTACGGATGTGGGGTCATTTGAATAAACCACCTTGACTGTGTTCAGATTTCCTTCAAGATCAAGAGCCGCATCAGTTCCCAGTTTTGCCTCATATCTGACCGTAACTGAAGTTCCTCCGTTTGCAAGTATCCAGTCCGAATCGAAGTCGATGGTCAGAGTCTGTCCAGCCAGACTGACAGTATAGTTTGACCCATCTACTGATGTCCCTGATGCATCTTTTACCACAACCGAATCCTTGTCAAAGGTGAGTCCGGCAGCTGCATTATCCACAAGCCTGAACACTGCGTCCGAGTAAACAGCCGGGTCATAACTTGGGATCGATGTTGTAACGATATAGGGTACGGTGTCTTCAATCGAATAGGATCTGATCCCATCCTCCGTGTCTTTCGTTACAGTGACTCTTGAGTGCTTGACCTCTGTCCTTCCCCCTGATACAGTCCAGCTTCCGTTGCTGATGTCCAGCGAGCCTGACGTTATGGCAGAATTTGAATCATATCCAACGGAGATGATGGCAGGATTGTAGACATTGCCGCTCACTCCTTTAACAAGGACCAGATACATTCCTGCACTCAGTCCGTCTGCTCTGTAGGTGCAGGCTGTTGACCCGTCCCCGATAGAATGCCCGTCCGATGGGGTCACGTCATTCATTGAAACGCCGGTAACGGCCAGGTCTCCGTTCTGGATCTTCAGTGTGACAGACTGAACCTCTCCGAGGGTCGGATGCTCAAGATCCGCGATCGAAACCCCTTCAACAGGTTCATAGCCCTTGAGGCCCGCAGAAGAATATTCTGCATTTACGATCCTGTAAGCCTTCACCGTCGCCCCATGTTCCACATTTGTCACTGTTATCGATGCAGTATCCGCCGAGGAAGGCACCGCAATGCTTTCAGCAGCCGACACGGGGGATACAGCAAGGATAGTTACCGCAGCACAGATCGCTGCTTTGGCCAATAGTTTTTTCAGTTTCATTTCTCTCTCCTTTTCCCTTTTGAATTGATTTTATGTATAAAAAAACGGCATGAGACATGCCGTTTAATTATCAGATTTAGTTTTATCTGCTATCCTCTGACCACTGTATCAAGTTTGCCCACAAGATACGATGATCTGGTCATTCCGATGTTATTGACGAATATTACATCATCGATTCCATGTTCAAGCACATAATTGATGACGTTCACAGAGGTGTACCTGTAGTCCATGACGATGACCTTGTTATAGTGATCAGCAAGGTAAGGCACGAAGCAGTTGCCGAAAGATTCCTTGATAACAAGACATGTGGAATCATCCTGCCTGTCCTCGTTCACCAGTACTCTGAAGTCTCCGTCGCCTTCGATGAAGGAGTTGTACTTGAAGGAGATGTCATAATCGGTGTAGTCCAGGATAACGTCCTTCTTTACGTCGTTTCCGTTCCCATCCTTTCCTGCCATGTAGACATTGGAAATGGGATAGTACGCCACGAGTTCATCGGGATTTGCCTGAAGAGCGGCGCTCCTGGTGTCGTAGTAGAACGTCCCAAGGTACTTGCCCATGTCTTTGACCGGTCTTCTGTCGAGAGCGATGGGAAGAAGTCCTTTTGCGTCACAGAATACTTCGTACGCGTAATATGCTCCCATGCTTGTCCAGTGATGGTCGGTCCTGAAGTAAATGTATTTGTCCCTGTTCTCCATGAGGTGGTCATAGAGATCCAGATTTATCACGTTGCCTGTAAACTTGGAATAAAGGTTGTCCAGAGCAGTCTTCTGATTGGAACCCTTCATCTGATCCCTGTATGCGTCAGGAACTGTGATACCTGCAGATGTAGGAACGATCATTGAATAGACGTTGGCGCTTCCCTTAAGTTTGTCTGCAGTATAGTTTACGATGTCGCAGTAATGAGCAGCCGTGCTGTCAACATAGTCATAAAGCTCGAAAGCTGTGTCGCCGATCAGTGCGATGAATCCGCTGTAGCTGAGATCACCGTTTGCCTCGATGACAGGATATGTCTTCTCGGGAACGGATACCTCTGTGGTAGTAGTATCGTCTGTTGGCTCTTCGGTATCCTCATTCTCCTCACTGTCTTCAGTCTCCTCTTCCGGTTCAACTGCAACAGCGCTGTCGAAAGCAGCCTTTATGATCGACTTGGCGTTGTCCTTGTCATCTGTGACGCAGAACGCAAGGAGGTTGCTCTTCCTTTCAAGGACAGAGTTCTCAGATACCTTGTTGGCTTCTTCAGGATCGTACTTCTCATATGCGTCCGCCAGATCCTTGAAGTAGAGTTCAACGGTCTCCTCAGCAGAGATCGCAGCTTCTTCATCCTTGAACTCGAAGACTCCGAAGCAGTCTGTGCATGCGCTGCTTGCAATGAAGAAATAGCCTTCTTTGTATTCCGGAATGGCAAGGAAAGTATCTACTGCATCAACATTGACCTGCTGAAGTTCGCTTTCATAAGTGACGTCTTCGACAAGTGAAGTGGCCAGAGCCACAGTGTCCATGTCAAAAGGTCCTTTTTCTCCGCCGCATCCGGTGAAGAGAAGCATCAAAGCAATTATAACTGCAACGATGGTCACAAATCTTGATGTGCGTTTTTTCTCAAAAACCATTGGTGTTATTCCCTTTCTTGAGCAGATTGAAATCAAATCAGATTATACATTACCATATTCGTTTTGTTTTGTCATTGTTTTATTCCAACAAGTGGACAAAAAACTTAAAAAATGATAGGATAACTGGTAATGATATGAAAGGAGATCAACATCATGGTTTCTCCGGGAAGAGTATGCTTCACGGTTTTTGGAATAGATATAATGTGGTACGGCGTTCTCATCGGATTCGCCTTTATTCTGGCCACCCTCATAAACTACAGACGGGCGCCTAAATTCGGTCTGAAGCCAGACACATTTCTCGACGTCATAATCTGGCTGATCCCCTCTGCTCTAGTGGGCGCCAGACTCTATTACGTCATATTCAACTGGTCATATTATCAGAACAATCTGGCTGAGATAATCAACACCAGAAACGGCGGTCTCGCCATCCACGGCGGCATCATTCTGGGTATAATCGCAGTTTATTTCGTAGCCAGACATGACAAGGAAAGTTTCCCCGACATTCTGGATGTTCTCGCACCTGTGCTGGCTCTCGGACAGGCCATCGGAAGATGGGGCAACTTCTTCAACGAGGAAGCTCACGGAACAGAGACTGACCTTCCCTGGGCTCAGATCATAGACGGAAAAGGATATCATCCCACCTTCCTCTATGAATCCATCTGGTGCTTCCTGTTGTTCGTATTCCTCATCTGGTTCTCCAACCACAAAAGGACCTTTAAGGGACAGATAATCTGCCTGTACTTCATGCTGTACTCCTTCGAAAGATTTTTCGTGGAAGGTCTCAGGACCGACAGTCTGATGATCGGACCTCTGAGGCAGGCTCAGGTGATAAGCATCGTCCTCTTTATAGGAGCCTTTATCCTCTACCGTATTTTGCGCAAAAAACTTCCGCTGGACAACAAAGCTGCGGAATCAGAATTGACATATAAGGAGTGATCAATATGAAACTCGGAATCGTAGGATTGCCCAACGTCGGCAAGAGCACACTGTTCAACGCCATCACAAAGGCCGGCGCCGAAGCCGCCAATTACCCATTCTGCACCATCGAACCCAACGTGGGAATGGTCACTGTCCCTGATGTGAGGGTGACCAAGCTCCACGAGGTCTACAATTCAAAAAAGACCACCTATGCCACCATTGGTTTCTGCGACATCGCCGGTCTGGTAAAGGGCGCCTCCAAGGGCGAAGGTCTTGGCAATAAGTTCCTGGGTCACATCCGTGAGGTGGATGCCATTGTCCACGTTGTCAGATGTTTTGAGGACGATAACATCGTCCACGTCGAAGGCAAGATCGACCCCAGAAACGACATAGAGACCATCGACACAGAGCTTCTTTTAAGCGACATGGAGATTCTGGAAAGAAGGATCGCCAAGACCGAGAAGCAGGCCAAATATGACAAGTCTGCCACCTGGGAGGCCGAACTGTTAAAGAGAGTCTACGATCAGCTGGCCGAGGGCACCAATGCGAGAGCAATGGATTTCGATGAGGAAGAAACTGAATTCATCAAAGAAGTCGGTCTCCTCTCCTACAAGCCTATCATATATGTCGCCAACGTAGATGAGTCCGGAGTAACAGATGCAGACTCAAATCCTTACGTTCAGATCGTCCGCGACATCGCCGAATCAGAAGGATCCCAGTGTGTTGTGATCTGCGCTGAGATAGAGGCAGAAGTTGCAGACTTCGACGATGATGAGAAGGCAATGTTCCTTGAAGAGATGGGTATTGAGGAATCCGGACTTGATCAGCTGGTGAAGTCCTCATACAAGCTGCTGGATCTCATTTCCTTCCTCACCGCAGGTGAAGATGAAGCCAGGGCCTGGACCATCAAGAACGGTACCAAAGCACCTCAGGCTGCAGGCAAGATCCACACCGATTTCGAGAGAGGTTTCAT
>JAEEGJ010010523.1_pt1 | contig 24021 bp, 17 predicted proteins | sample 8958761 | NCBI WGS metagenome assembly JAEEGJ01 (sample SAMN16246546, study PRJNA631951) | gut metagenome | biome: gut microbiome; feature: rumen; material: RS-attached | host: Bos | place: Iran: Karaj | collected 2018-10 | reverse complement strand
AAGAACGTTATTTTTCAATTTATTCATTGAATTTTGCTTGAAAAATGATATCTTTGCCGTATAAAAATTGTATTTGATATGGCAACTAAAGATCTGAACCGTTTGAAAGTTGTGTTAGCTGACAAGAAGCGCACGAATAAATGGCTTGCCGAGCAATTAGGCAAGGACCCCGCCACAATCTCTAAGTGGTGCACAAATAACGCACAACCCAATTTAGAAAATTTGGTAGGAATCTCAAAAGTGCTTGAGGTTGATATTATGAACTAATTCGGAAGTGAGTATAATTCAAACCAGAAACTATAATGAATACAAACACGTAATTGTCATGAATAAGAATCGTAACTATTTAATTGATTATATCAACAAGAAAACCGGTATTCCAAAGAGCAAGGCGAAACGTGCTCTTCATGCCTTTTTGGAAACTGTTCAAGCAGAACTGGTAAAACAAAACAAACTGTCTATTGCTGGGTTTGGCGTTTTTGATACAAAAATAAACCAAGCAAGGAAATACAAAAACATTCGTACGGGAGCAACTTGTCTAACACATCCCAAAAGAGTACCAGTCTTTAGACCCAGTTCGTCTTTAAAAAACGAGTTGAACAAGCAGGAGGATAATTCAAAAGGTCAGACAAGAAATAGAAAAAAATACTATATCGAAGATGACACTAATTGCAAGGTTTTTATTTCAAAGCCTAATCCAGATCAGACAGAAGACCTTAGAATCGGATTCACTCCAATTGAGACTTTAGTCAATAAAGATGTGTTTCCTGTTGTTTTGATGCCGCAAAAGAATTCATTTCTAAAATTACCCCGTTATGGTCGGTCTGATGTTAGAGGTTACAAAGAAGCAGAGTTTTTAGAGTTACTAAAAGATGCAGATTTACCACTAGACATAAGCATTGATAGGCATTTGTCAATTCCTGGAAGAACGTATCCTTATGAGCCAGACTTTGTGTTGTACAAGCATGAATTAGGATTGTATATTGATCTCGAAATAGATGAGCCTTATGACGGATTTTCCCGTATTCTTACCCATGTCAAAGATGGAGCTGATGACATAAGAGACCGATTCTTTGTCGAAAGTGGATGGACTGTTGTCCGATTTACTGAGCACCAGATCCATACCAATCCAGATGGTTGTATTCGCTTCATTAGACATATTATCAATGCTATTTTTGAAAATCAATTGAATGCAAAAATATTGGATTGCGTAGGTCCTGAATCCAAATGGACGGCCAATCAAGCTATTATATGGGAAAGAAATCTGTATAGAGAAAAATATCTTGGAATACAGTCATTTACAAGAACTACACGCAGTATAAAAGTTATCTGTCGTGATGTAAGCGAAAAGATAGATGTCAATATTCCAAGAACATCTATTCATTTTGTTCCCAAAGCCGAAGTGGGTAAAACACTGAAAAAAAGTTCGAAAATCTTATCACAAAAGAGTCTACCTGTTTTGTTTGATGAGAAGACGCATATATACTATCCATCTGATGACACAACAGGCAATTCGGATTACATTTCTGTAACAACATTAATTGATCAGTTCTTTCCATACTTTGATATTGATGCATATATTCAAAAGAAAATACTCGAGACAGGACAAACCGAGGAGGAAATACGCAAAGAACTTAGTGAACCTGCAGACCGAGGTACTCGCATGCATAAAGATATCGAGAATTTTCTTAAAGGAACTCCATTCCAAGAAGAGTATAAGGAGCTTTCGATGTTTATGAGGTTTTATAACGAATGCATCATACCAAAGAATTTGAAATTTTATGATGCTGAGAAGATTATTGAACTGAAGCAACACAATATTGCAGGAACTGTAGATGCATTGTTTCAAAAGGCAAATGGTGACTTTGTAATGGTTGATTGGAAAAGAAGTAAACATTTGATTTTGGACGGTTTTCCGAAAAAATACGGCTTTGGAAGGGGGCTGTCAGTCCTTTCACACCTTGACAATTCGAGCTATTACAAATACGAGATGCAGCAAAGTTTTTACAAATATATATTAGAAAAAGACTATAAGATGCGGATTTCCTCAATGATATTGGTGGTTTTGCATCCCGAGTATGATACCTACTATCCTATAAGGCTATCAACATATAGAGAAAAAGAGGTTAAAGAGTTAATAGATATTCATGATAGCATAATCAAATAGAACAAAGCTTATGGAATTATTACAGAACTTATCACAAGCAATTGATATCCAACAGGAACGACAAGACAAGGATTTCAAGGAAACGATGGCCAAACCGCTTGCAGAACGAGTGGCAAAAGGACACACTTTAACCAATCTGACAATAGATAAGATTGATTTTTACGATGGGCTGCCAAATAGTTTCTGTCCATACATAGGAGAAGGAAATAGATTTATTGAACGTATTTATTTCCATTGTGAGAATAATTGTTCAAAGTTTAGGGAAGGAAGTTCCGTTGTTTTAACCAATGGGAATATCAGTTTCAAGATGGAAATTGAATCTGATGGTGTAGATGACTTCGTTTTACACTCAAACGATTTTGACGTTAAAGACAACTATATTAGTATTAACAATTGGCCAAAGAGTGGATGGGAACTCAATGGTGTCAATCTGAATATTACCCAACGATTATTGAGAGCGTCATGGCAACGGTTGAACGACAATCCTGCATTGAGGAAATATATGGAAGAGATGTTGAATGGTCAATTGCAAAATCACTATGATAGCGTTGACTATTCACCTTCATCAGATGATTCCCAGAATTATGCCATACAGAAAGCTATAGGATGTTCATCTTTTTGTCTTATTCAAGGCCCTCCAGGAACAGGTAAAACATATACTATTGCAAAACTTTGCAAGAAATTGGTTGAAAGTGGTAATAAAATCTTTATTACGGGCCCCACGCATACTGCAATCAATAACTGTTTGATAGCATTGTCACATGAATTGGAAGATAAGTCTAAGGTTGTCAAGATTGGCGAGAAGTATCAAGCCGCAGAAATACTGGATAATGCGAATATCACTAGGAAAACTCGTTTGAAGTATGTTAGCTATGTTGCAGATTCCAACTTTAGCCAATCTGGATTTGCTATAGGGGCAACCCCTTTTGCATTGTGCTACCCTGCATCAAAGAAAATGGAAGGTTGGAAATTTGATTATATAATTATGGATGAAGCCGCTCAATTGAGTATGCCATTAGCTCTTGCGGCAATGATGTATGGTCAAAAGTTGGTTTTTGTTGGCGACCACATGCAACTGGATCCAATTATTCCCAAAAACACCAATAACTGGTTATTTGGTTGCAGCGTATTTAAAAAAATGGTTGATTTATATTCTAATCAGGTAGCTTTACTTAATCAATCGTATAGATTAAATGAAGAGCTAATACGAATTCCAAACCAATTATTCTATTCTGGCAAAATTAGTTCCAAATGCTCTACGAACAAAGAGTATAAGTACTTTAATTGCAAATTATATCCTAATATAATTAATCATCCTTCGAACGAGATTCTAATTATTCACCATAATTTTGATGGCCTTAGCCGCTCTCCCTACGAAGCTGATATGATTGCCGATATAGTTAAAGATTTAGCAAGTAATGGCGTTAAAATAGAGAATATTGGAATTATGAGTCCATACAGGGCGCAGATCCGTGAAATTAAGAGGTCTTTGATTGAACGGAATGTACTGGCAACTGAACAGCTTGCAAATTTGTTTATAGATACTGTGGATCGGATGCAAGGTCAGGAAAAGGACTATATCCTTTTTAGCTTGGCAAATTGCAATCCTTTGGAATCTGTTGACAGGCTTGATTTCTTCTATAGTCCCAACAGATTAAATGTAGCTATAACTCGTGCACAAGTTAAATGTATAACTATTGCCCATGAAAAGATATTCAGTATCTGTAAAGAATCTATAGGGAAGTCTAGTATAGCCAAAGAATTGGAAGAAGGAATGCGTACTTTTGACAATTTTTATCGGCTTTCAACCATTATAGAAATGACAGAAGACGACTCTCAATGGTGATAGTCCAAACAGTCTTACCGGAGAAGTCCGAGTCACTTTTGATCTATTTAAGGCAGCTTATAAAAGCATTTAACTTTTTGGCGTCCATCTCTTTGCCTTCTATGTATTTGGAAATATCAATATATCGCCACCATAAAGTTTCCTCTGTTTTATTCTTACACGAATGCGGAGTATCCGTATCTCCGTTAAGAATCTTTTCCATTATTTCATGACGTTTATCGTGATCTAATCTAAATATATTTCCTTTCCACTTGTCTCGGCCATAGATGCACTCTTTTAATGTGTCTTTTAAATATTCATTTTGTGTAATATGATAAAGTTTAGTTGCTATTAATGTTAATGTGGTAAGGCGCTGCTGGCCATCAACGACATAAACTTTACCATTAATATTATTCGTAATAAAAATATTCAAATAATACCAATTGAATTTTTCAAGTAACTCTTGAGTCAATTCTGCTTCTTTGTAATTCTCATAGGACAATTCGAAAGCATAGAAGATATCACGCAATAATATCTCTACTGTTTCTTTAGTCCATACATATTCTCTTTGGTAAAAATCAATATAATATGATTTATTTTTCAAACAGCTTTCTACAGTCTGTTTATCTGGGTTTATCGTTTGCTGCATAATAAATATCTTTTTATTTTACCTGAATTCTATATCTTTAACTATCTCATCGTAGTTCTGACCCTTTACGTATCCACGCTTTACTTTATTGAATGCAATCTCGTCGAGCAAGCCACGCTTCAACAGACCAACAATATCACTCTTCGCTGTAGTAGCAGTCACCATAAACTTGTTCTGGAGATCCTTTACAGTTAACACCTCTTTGGGATTCTCCATATACATCCGAATAATCTGGGCCTGACGCTCGTTGATATCACCTAACCGTAGGAAAGTGTTGGCCAACATTCTCTCATCCTGCTTTTTCTTGATGTAGTTTTGTAGTTGCTTAAATGACTGGTCAAGAACTTTCAGGTTGTAGGCAATGAAATAACCTAAATCATTGTAATCAGCTTCTACATACTGATATGCTTTTTCATACGATTTCTTCGTCATTGCAATAACACGGGATATAGAGAGATATTCCGTCAACCAATAACCTTGCTTCAACATATACCAATAGAACAATGCACGAGCCGTTCTACCATTTCCATCAACAAATGGGTGCATATAGGCCACCATAAAATGGATGATGATGCCACGAATAATGGGATGGACAAAGACTCTTGAGTTTGTCTCATTGAAGTATTTACACAATTCTTTTAGGAATGTTGGCAATTCTTCGAAAGATGGTGGTGTATGAACCACCTCATGCGTAATCCCATCTTCTACCACAACCTCGTTATTCGTACGGAGTCTACCAGCATCATTAGGATCATTCAATGTCTTATCTGTCATTAAATGATGAATATGTAACACTAATTCTGGTGTGAGTGGCGTTTGTTTATTCTCTACAATAAAGCGGATGGTTTGATAGTTATTGACTATCATCTGTTGAGACTTGTCTTTAGGAGACATCTGCCTTCTTAGCATATCTTTTGCAACTTTTCGAGTAGTAGCAGCCCCCTCCATCTGACTGGAATAGATGGCTTCTTCCATCAACGAACTAATCAGATAACGCTCTCTATTGTCATTAGGAATAACTGAAGCATTCTCCCAAGAACCGCCAAAGTTCATATCGAACTCATGACATAGCCTCTGCATTCTGTTGGTTAGGCCGAAATTCACGTTATATTTATCCCATGTATATACTGTACTTGAAATACGAGAAGCCCTTACTCTTATCCATAATTCCCGTGCAGAGCCACAAGTTTCTGGGCGCTTTTTATATTTTACAGTATCCCAATACTCATAGTCATCGTTGATTTTATCAATCAACGCACTTAATTTTTCGTCTGGTCTTTTGGATTTGTCAAGCATCACTACCGCCAAATCCTGGTCTGTTATAATAGGAGGTTTTTCTATCATACACCTTAAACATAAATTTCCTGGTGCAAATATATATAAATCTTTCCAATTTTGCAAGGATTGGAAAGAATTTGTTCAAATATCTAGAGTTATTTAAGCATTTATAACATTATGATTCTTTCCAATCCTTTAAAAACTGGAAAGAATCATAATCATTCTAACGGTTGCGGTATTTGTCGCAAAACGGAAAAGGAAAATCATCGGGAGTCCAATAGACAAAGGAGTTTTTGGGGAGATTTTAGCGTCAGATTCCGGTTCTGAAGGTCTTGGGTTTGAATCCCAACGGGATCACAAAGGAAAAAGGAGAATTAAATATGAAAGCCTGCTTTCAATATTTAAGGCTTCTTTTTTATTTGTAGGATGGCTGGCGCCAGCCTATAGGGATATGTAATCCCAACGGGATCACATACAAACAGAAATGGACTTCGACAAAAACTTGTTTTCAGTTGAAGCCCATTTTTGTTTGGATACATTAAACGTCGAAACACATGGGGGTAAACGTCGAAGGCGATTTGGAAGCAGAAGAAATACATCATACCTTTGCACCATCAAAACAATTAAAATAGTAAAAGGTATGAAGAAAATGTTTTTCGCCCTCGTGGCAATGGTAATGATGACAATGAGTGCTAACGCTCAGAGTAATGATAACTACGACAAGCTGACCGTCGACCGCTTGGCAAGTTATCTGGAACTGACCATCAATCAGATGGAACCTGTTAAGACAGCTATGGCGCAATTTGAGAGTTCGATGCAGGCCTACTATCAGCTGCAGGATGCCTCGAAAGCAGTAGAGACCTGGGAGAAGATTCAAGCTCGCCATAAGCTTACTATGAAGAAGATTCTCAGCGATAAGCAGTACGACAAGTATGTGAAAACCCTTGACCTGACAGTCAAGAACACCGCAGACCGGATGTTGCAAGAGGCTATGGCTCAGAAATAAATTCCACTAATTATGATACATACTTAGTATTTATATCTCTCCTGCATAGAGATTATGCGGGAGAGATTTTGTTATTTCCGAATTAATTTATATTTTTGCAGCGATGAAAAAGATTCAGATAAAAGACATGTGGCTGTTCGTGGCGCAGGTACTCCTGTTGTCGCTGGTACTGTTGTCGCCAGGACTTATTAGTTACGTCACGACCCATAACGCCAAAACGGTCTGGGACTCCTTACAGGTGTCCGCCTGGTGGCTGTTTCCAGCCGTAGCAGTTTATCTTATTAACTTCTATCTATGCGTTCCCTTTCTATGGTTTCGCAATCGTCGTTGGCAGTTCATTGTAGCCAATGTCGCTCTTATCACCATCTGCAATTCCCACGTGATTTTTAAGGATATCAAATCGTTGCCAGAGAGTTTGTTGGCAGGCTATTCCTCGTTTCTGATTATATCACTGCTCGTCAATCTGATGGCCATCTTCATCGCCTTGAGCATCCGCTACGTGATGCGACAGGGCGAGAAGAAGCAGAAGGAAGTAGAGGCAGAGTTGGCTTGGCTGAAGAATCAGATCAATCCGCATTTCCTCTTCAACACGCTCAATAACATCTCCAGCCTGACGCAGATTGATGCCGACAAAGCCCAGAACACGGTGATGCAGCTGAGCGACTTGCTGCGCTATGCGATGTATGAGACCAACAAACCTAAAGTGGCATTAGATGGTGAAGTGGACTTTATGCAGAACTATATCGAACTGATGAAACTGCGCTGCAATGAAATGACGACAGTAAACGAAAAGATCGTTATAGAGGACGGAAAAGCAGAAGTAGCCCCATTGCTCTTCATCTCCCTCATCGAGAATGCCTTCAAGCACGGCATAAACAGCAATGCCCCAGCCACTATCGCCATCAGTCTCGTGCAGAAAGACAACACGCTCGTCTTCACCAGCGACAATACGAACAATCCCAAGCCCTCCAAGGACCGTAGTGGTTCTGGCATCGGACTGGAGAACACCCGTCGCCGTCTCGATCTCCTCTATCAGGGACGCTACCTGTGGGAGCAGACCGTCACGCCAGAGAATATCTATCACGTCAAAATCACCATTCAGCTATGAGAGCTTTGACCTGCATCATCGTCGACGACGAGCCACTGGCCGTCCGCCTTCTGGAGTCCTATGTCGAGAAGACGCCCCACTTGGAACTGCTGGCATCCTTTACAGACTCCATCACAGCCATCAACGCCATCAAGGTGCAGAAGCCCGATCTGCTGTTCCTTGACATCCAGATGCCCAATATCGACGGGATGGAGCTGGCCCATAGTCTGCCTGAGGCGACGCGTGTCGTCTTCACCACCGCCTTTAAGGAATATGCCTTCGAGAGCTACGAGGTGAATGCCCTCGACTTCCTGCTGAAGCCCGTCCGCTATAATAAGTTCCTTGCTGCCGTCGAGAAAGCCCGCGAATGGTTTTCGAGGAAGGTGGAAAGTGGAAGGTGGAAGGAGAATAGTCCTTTGGCAGAATCTGGGGATGAAAGTAATCTCACTCCACCCTCCACCCTCCACCTTCCACCAAAAACTATCTTCATCCGCGTCGACGGCGAATGGAGAAACATACCCATCGACCAGATTACCTATGTCAATGGCATGAAGGACTATGTGCTGTTCTATCTTGACAACGAGCCCAAGGCGTTGATCACCCATCTGACGATGAAAGCCGTAGAGGACATGCTGCCCAAAGACCGTTTCCTGCGTATCCATCGCTCCTATATCATTGCCGTTGATAAGATTCAGAAGGTGGATCGCAACGACTGTGTCTATATCGGTAAGGAGATCATCCATATCCCTGACGGCTACCTACAGACCTTCCGCCAGTTCCTTGATACTCGTGTGATTTCCAAAGAAAAATAGCAGAAGAAAGCGCGACTCATCACGAGCCACGCTATTTCATTACTACTAACAACTAACTAACAATTATCTCATAAAAACCAAAGTATGAATTTAAATCTGGTGCAAAGTTACGATAAAATCTCTTCGACCACGATAAGATTTGTTTCAAAGACTAACAAAAATCGTTCATTGCAACAAAAGTGTTAGAAATGAACGATTATTAGAATTATCTTTTATGATGCACCCGTTCTTCTCATTAACAGCAGCAATACAACGATTATTGAATATGCTTTTTGAGCCATAACATTTGTCCGTAATTGGTTTCAGTTGTTGTCCAATGTTCATTCACAGGGGTAATTAGATTCTCCTTGGGAGCGGTAATGAGATTCCATACAATATAACTCGTTGTCGGAGGGCACACATTATCGTTGTACCCCCACGTCAGATAAACAGGACAGGTGATGCGACGAGCGAAGTTCACTACATCATAATAAGCCATCGTCTCCACTTTTTCGGGAGTCAACATGTGATTTAGACGGTTGAAGTGAGGATAACCTCCTGCACGGTTATCAAGGTAGCCTGCCATATCCGAGAGTGCAGGATGATTGGCTACACAAGCCGTCACACGAGAATCGAGACCTGCCGTAACGAGCGAGAGGGCGCCGCCCTGACTGCCACCCTGTACGAAAACATTCTTACCATCCCAGTCAGGTAGCGAGCAGAGATAGTCGATGGCACGAACACAGGCCACATACACATGCTTCATATAGTAATTGTCCTTATCGTCAAGACCGTTTGTCAAGTATCCGTTTTCATAATCGAATGCTGAGGTTATTTCCTTGAATTGCTCATCTGTCATCTCTGGATTCAGACCGTGGATTTCCATTTCCATGCGGACAAATCCGTTTTTGGCATAATGGATATTTCTCATAGGTTCCTTGATGGTCTTGATGCCTGCTCCGGGAGGACAGAGCACCACAGGATATTTCCCATCCTTCTTCGGTTTCGACAGATAGGCATAGATGCTATGACGTTGGTCGTACTTGATCTTCAGCAGATACATATCCGTCTCGTCGGTACAGTACGTCTCCACCTTCTTGCAATCCACATGCAATGGTGTCTTGCAGCCTTCGTCAAGATTTGCCTTCCAGAAAGCATCGAAGTCCTGCGGATTCTTGGTATAGGGTTTCAACTGTTCAGGCGAGAAACCCACCTTCACATGATGCTGGTACTTGTTACCGTCTTTATGCGCCGTGAGTCTCAGATCCAGAAATCCCGGTTTCTTCATCGTCCCCATGTTGATAGTGGCTCTGCCGTTTTTCAGCTTCACTTTGCCTTGGCTGGTGGCAGGCATCATATCTGGCCCGATCTCATAACTCACCTCTACGTCCTGAGGCATACCATAAAGACAGAACGTTACTTCTACCTTTGCTTTCTCTCCCACCTTATACAACCAGTCGGCATGATCGGGTACCGTCAGCCACAAGTAATCTGAACGATAAGGATAATTTTCTGCATGAACAGCCATCATGCTGTCCAATACCAATAAGATAATTACTACGATTCTCCTCATTTTAGTAGTTTGTTTGGATGCAAAGATACACAATTTGTTTTAAATTCCATTACATTTTAGAAACCACTTTAACTCAGATTAATCAGATTTAAGATTCATACATAAGTTAGTTAGAGTTAGTTTTTTCATAATGCTTTTGGTTTTTGGTTATTGATTAGTAAGCATATAGGACTCGCAGGGATGCGAGTCCTATATGCATTATTAGTAATCCAAATTATGGCTTAGATGGACATCAGATAGTCGATGCTGTTCTTGGCCATCTTCAGGATATTACCCTGGCAGGAGTTGTTCTTGGGGTTGGCGCTCTTATCGGGCGTGCCGTCTTCGTTCTTCATCGAGAACTCGCAACCGCCATTACCGATGCAGAGGACGGTGCCAGCGCCCGCCTGGAATCCCTCGGGAGCCATCGGAGCCGCCTTGGCCTCCCAGATGTTGAGCTGAGAAACCCAATTGACCTGTGAATCCCATGTGCCGAGCGGATAGATGCCGTACTCTTCGGTCACAACGTTATAACACTCCTCAGATGTGTTGTCCAAACCAGTCAGCTTGGCGGGGATGTCGAAGAACAGGCAGTTGTGGTCTTCTGTCCATCCGGCTCCCTTCATGGCAATGGCCTTGAAGCAGTTGTCGTTCAGTTTCTCGGTCTCGATGCCGGCATAGATGGGATGGGTGCTGAGATCCTTCGAGAAGGAACCTGTATTCAGACATACGCCCATCTTCCAGACATCGCCGTTAGGACCGCCGACACCGCAGCCAAAGGCATTACCCACACCACGGAGTACCGATGTGGCAAGGCGGTTGATGGTGCCGATATAGGGTACGGCGTGCGACCAAAGCAGCAGGTTGCCACCGTTCTTCACATACTGCTCGATGCAGGGGGCAGCATTCATGGCGACTTCGGAGAAGTTCCAGATGTCGTCGGCATTGCCGGTCTCGATGTCGCGCAGCCAGAAGAGCATGCGATAGTCGGCGATGTCGTCGACGGTGTTGATATTGCCGAAGTAGACGTATTCGCCCTTCGGGTAGTTCTCCTGGAACCAGAGCCAGGCTGAGGCTTCATCGTCGTCGCCGTTGGCAATAAGCTCCTCGGGTGTGGCATATTCTGACAGGAATGCAGGGATCTTTCCGCCGACCTTTCCGGAACCATAGATAGGCAGTGCCCTACCCTCGCTGTTCTGGGCGATCAGCGTGGCCTCCCAACGTTCCTTCATGGCTACATTCTTCAGCAGATAGGAAGTGCCGTTGACGGTCTCCTCGATCACTCTGCTACCATCGCCATTCACCAGTTTCAGAATATATGACGTGGCATCGCTGCTGGCTGTCCATGTCAGCTGCATGTCGCGCTGGTCGTCGCTGATGTCGATCTGCTCAAACTTCAGGTCGCTTGGTGACGATGCACCAGGACGTGTGTAGCTGGTCATCACGCCATTCGAGAGGGCATCGTTGTCGGCATACTTGAAGAGGAACTCATAGAGCTGGTTGGTTTCCAGATTCTTCAGCGTGAACGAGCCGGAGGGGCACGGTGTGAGACCCTGCATCTGGGTGCCGTTCTTGTAGACGGCCACCTGCATGGTAGCACCCTGGCTGCTTTGCGGCCACGTCAGCGTATAGTCGTAATTGTTGTCACCACTGGGTGTGCCGTTGATCGTTGTCACATCGGGGCTGGCCACCTGCATGGCGCCGGAACCCGGAAGGTCTCTGTCCTGACAAGACGTAAGCGCTACGCTAAATGATAAATGACAAATGATAAATGATAAACCTATCAGACGTCTTTTTGTATTCTTGGTAATCATAATTCCTAATTTCTAATTACTAATTCCTAATTTACTTAATTAATAGCCCTTGTTCTGATGATAGAGTCCCTGCACATAGTTCATCTGGTTGGATGCTATGGGGAAATACTCGTTCTTGCCGGCTGTGAAGAAGGCATCCTTGTAATACAGAGCGTAAGTCTGGCTGTCGTACTCATCGGTCTTCTCTGACTCGAAGTACTTGTTGAGCGTGGTGGAGAGCAAGCCCCAGCGGCGCAGGTCGAAGAAGCGGTGGCCTTCCATGGCCAGCTCTACGCGACGCTCCCAGCGCAGTGCCTTGCGGGCATCGTCCTGTGAGGCAAAGGAGCCATAGAGGCTGATGTCGCACTGGTCTTTGGCATAGCCGATGAGCGAGGTGGCGCTGATGTCTTTCTTGGCACGGGAGCGGATGTCGTTGATGATCTGGAGGGCCTCACCGTTGAAGTCTCCCTTCTCGATCAGAGCCTCGGCGCGCATCAGCATCACGTCGGTATAGCGCAGCACGTAGTCGTTCACGCCGAAGGCCTGCCAGGGCATGTCGTAGTCCTCACCCTTAGAGCGCTGCGGAACCTCCTTCATCGAGCAGTAGTAACCGTAGGTGTTAGGGGTACGGCTGTTGGCCTTTGTCAGCGTGTACTGTGCCTCATACTTATAAGGATAGGTGGGCATGCCTACGGTGTGGAACAGACGAGGATCGTACTTATACTTGGTGTCGGCACCGTTAATCACGATGGCGTTGTGGTCTTCGTCGAAGTTGTCCATTGGAAGACCATTGCGGGTCTTGAAGGCATTGACCAGGTTCTGTGAAGGCTTGTGGAAGTCCCATCCGCAAGACCAGATGCCCCAGACGCCGTTCAGCATGTTCGACCAGTTGGCACGTCCGAATTTCGTTCCGTCGTCAGCTCTGTTGGAGTGCTGCACGGCAAAGATGCTCTCGCAAGAGTTGGCATAGTCCTGCAGGAAGATATGTCCGTAGGTGTCGAGATAATCGTAGGGTGAGTTCTTAACAACCTCGGTATATTCGATGACCTTCTGGATCTTCGACTGGTCAACGTGGCTGTAACCTGTGTTGGCCTCATAGCCGTCGCCGTAGGCCCAGTTCAGGTAGCACTTGGCGAGATAGGCAGCGGCGGCAACCTTGTGGGCGCGGCCTGTAGTGCCGGGAGCGGCCTCTGCCAGATTATCATAAGCAAACTGGAAGTCGTCGATGATCTGCTGCATGATCTGGTCGTGCGAGCTCTGCGGACAGGCCTCGATGTCGGCATTCGACATGCCTTCGGTGATGAAGGGCACCTCATACCACATCTGCTGCAACTTGTAATAGAAGTGGGCACGGAGGAAACGCACCTCGGCCATGAGCTGTTTGTTGGTGGGAGCGCCGTCTGCACCGGTCAGCGACTCGATGGCACGGTTGCAGCGAGAGATGGAGCTGTAGAGCTGATACCACAGTTCGTCGAACTCACCACGGTCGGGCTGCAAGGTGGTAAAGATCTCCATAGGGTGATAGCCGGTGTCGTTCTCACCAGAACCGCCTTTCAGGCAGTCGTCGGCACTCATATCGCCGTATGGCCAGAGATTAAACGGATAGGAATACCAGTCGTCGCCCAGTTTGGCATAGGCTGCAGTAACCAGCTTGTCGGGGCTTGAATATGCTGTCTCTTCGTCGAGCGTGCCCTGTGGCTTCACATCATCAACGGTGCAGCTGGTCACGAGGAAGGAGGAAAGAGGAAGGAGGAAAGAGAATGCTCCTGCCAACACCTTTTTATATATATTATTCTTTTTCATAACTCTTTTTACTTTTTTACCTTTTTACTTTTTTACCTTTATCAGAATCCCACCTGTATACCAAATGTGAATGAAGCGGTGTGAGGATAGGCCCAAGCAGTATTCTCGGGGTCAGAACAGGTCAGAGAACTTGACTTGATGAGCAGGAGATTATCACCAGAGAGATAGACACGGGCACTTGCAAGCAGCAGCTTCTTAGCCAGCTCGGCAGGGAACTTATAGCCCAACTGCAGTGTACGCATCTTGGCATAAGAACCGTTCTCCACGAAATAGGAAGACATACGGCCCTCGTCGGCACCATTCGATGTGGTCAGGGCAGGAATCGATGAACCGCTGTTGGCTGGCGTCCAGGCATCCATCAGGCGCTCACCCTTGTTGGATCCGGCATCGGTAATGCTCCAGAAGTCGGTCTGGTATTTCTGGCTGTTGATCACGTCAACACCGGCTACGCCCTGCCAGAACATGGTGAAATCGAATGCCTTATAGCCCAGGCTGATATTGATACCGTATGAGAAATTGGGCACGGGATTGTAGATCCATGTGCGGTCGGCCTCGTTGATCCTGCCGTCGCCATTGAGGTCGGCATACTTCAGACCGCCGACACGAGCACCAGCCTGTCCATGAGCGAGCACATCCTCGCGACTCTGATAAAGTCCTTCTACTACATAACCGATGAGCGAACCGTATGCCTTCTCGTCCTGAGCCAGATTGTGGAAGTCGTTGTGCTCATAGGAGTTCTTGGAGTTCTCGGGGAGGTAGGTCACCTTGGAGCGGTAGAAGTCAATGTTGCCGGTGATGTCGTAAGACAGTCCGTACTCCGTCGTGTGGCGATAGCCCAGATTCAGCTCCATACCCCAGTTCTTCAGCGTAGGACCGTTGATCCAGGTCTGACCGCCAAAGCCGATGGCTCCGAGGAAGGCAGGCTGCACAAGCATGTCTTTGGTCTCCTTGAAGAACAGATCGTAAGATCCGTACAGCTTACCGCCAAAGAGCGAGAAGTCGGTACCGAAGTTCCACTGTGATGACTGCTCCCACTTCAGGTCTTCGTTGGAAGACTGATGCTTGTAGTAGCCAGAGGGTAATGTGCCGGAACCTTGCAGGTTGACATCGTAGGCGGTGGAGTTCTCACGGCTGGAACCGTAGTCGGCCATATAGAGTCCGTAGTGGGCATTGTTCGAGTTCATACCCTGATTACCAGTCACACCATAGCTGACGCGGAGCTTCCAGTCGCGGAGCCAGTCGGCATTGATGTGCTTGGAGATACGATAACCGAGAGAGGCTGAGGGGAAGAAACCGTACTGATTGTTCTTACCGAAACGGCTTGAACCGTCGTAACGCATGGTGACAGAAGCCAGCAGCTGATCGTTCCAGTTGTAGTCGATCTTGCCGAAGTAAGACATCAGCTTATAGGAATCACCACCGCCAGTGATTGTCTGGATGCCTGTACCAGCACCGGGCCACATGTAGTCTAAGGTCTCAAGCGGATAGTCTTCACGGCGGGCAGAGAAGTCGATGCCATTGTCGCGATGGTGCTCAATACCGGCCAGGATGTTCAGGTTGTGGCCCTCTGCGACGTCGAAGTTATACTGCAGGGTGTTCGACCATGTCCACTTGGTGCTGTGGTTCTGCGACATGGTGCTGGCGCTGGTGCTGTTCTTCACCACGTCAGAATCGAAGGTGTGCTGCAGGCTGCGGATATAGCCGTTCGTGTAGTCGATACCGAAGTTTGAGCGGAAGAGCATACCCTTGATGGGGGTGATGTCGACGTATGCATTGGCAAAGATACGCCACTTCTTCAGACGGTTGTCCTTGTTGTGGTAAAGTTCGCGCATCGGGTTCTGACGGTCGCTCATGCCGCCTACAGGGCCTGAGAAGGTCACACCGTCGATCTCATAGACGGGCAGCGTGGAGGCCATCTTCAGGGCATTCTCCAGGGGTGCACAGTCTACATTGTTGGAATAAGAGAACTGTGCGTTCTCACCAACTGTGATGATACTGTTGAGCTTATAGCTGTTGTTGAAACGGGCTGAGAAGTTCTCAAAGTCGGTATCCTTCAGCACACCCAAGGCCTTCTTGTAGCCGAAGGAGAAGAGCTGTGTGGACTTTTCGCTGGCCTTTGAGAAAGAAATGTCGTAGCTCTGTGTGATACCGGTGCGTCCGATCTCGTCCACCCAGTCGGTATCGCTGTAGAGCATCGTCTGCTTGGCGTTCATATAACCGTCGTAGAAACCGCCTACGCTATAGGACTCCATAGTGCCTGTGGCAGGATTGTAAACAGTGATGGGTGTGCCACCGGCTGCTTCCAGCGTCAGACCATAGTTCTGGGCATAGTCGTAAGGGTTCTTACCGTCGTTGAGGGCTGCCTGAACCAGAGCGGTTGCATACTGCTGGCTGTTAAGCAGCTTCATCTTCTGAGTCATCCAAGAGGCAGAGACAGATGCGTTGAAGTCGATGTTGATCTTATCGCCCTTCTTGCCCTTCTTGGTGGTGATGACGATCACACCATTGGCGGCTCGCGATCCGTAAATAGAGGCAGAAGCCGCATCCTTCAACACCTGCATGGTCTCGATATCATTGGCATTCAGGCTGTTCAGCGAACCGCTGTAGGGCATGCCGTCGACAATGTAAAGAGGTGTAGTGCTTGAGCCGCCCATTGAGCCGATACCACGGATATGGACATCAGCCTCGCCAGAAGGAGAGCCGGATGTTCTGATCGTCATGCCGGGCACCTTACCTTGCAGCGAAGCCATCGGGTCGGTGTTGCTCGACTTGAAGTCCTTGGTTTCCACCACGCCTACCGAACCGGTAAGGTCGGACTTTCGCTGCACCTGATAACCAGTGACGACCACCTCCTGCAGCACCTCGGCATCATCTTTCAGTGTCACCTTCATGCCATTGGCAGCAGGCACTTCCTGTGTCTGATAACCGATGTACGAAACGACGAGGATGGTGCCCTCGTTCACCTTGATCGTAAAGTTACCGTCGAAATCGGTTACTGTACCGTTCGAGGTTCCCTTCTCCATCACCGTGGCACCGATGACCGTCTCACCAGAGGCGTCAACCACAGTACCACTGATCTCACTCTGCGCGTACATTATTGTACTGACCAGCAGAAGCGCTAAACTCAGAAACGTTTTCTTTAGTTGTTCCATTAGTTGAATTTTTAATTGATTAGTACTTTAGTGAATTAAATCTGCTGCAAAAGTACTATCTATTATAGGAATGGGCGTTAAAATATCGTTCATCTCGTGCAAAATTTGTTTCAATGTAACATATTTGCAAGAAATGAACGATTTTTGTTAGAGGTAAGATGTGAGAGAAATGCTTATTTGGCTTGGAGGTCGGAGGGACTGACACCAAATTCGTCCTTAAAGCACTTGGTGAAATAGGAGGGAGCCGTAAAGCCGACATCGTAGGCTACTTCGGAAACATTCTTGCCGGTGGTGAGCAGAAGCTGGTAGCCACGGTTGAGGCGGGCTGTACGGAGCAGCTCTACAGGAGAAGAACCGGAGATGGACTTCACCTTACGATAGAGCTGCACACGACTGAGGTTCATGGCGGCTGCCAGGTCGTCGACACTGAGGTCGCTGTCGGCCAGTCGCGCTTCGACCACCTTCTTGAAGTAAACAATGAAGAGTGGTTCCTTTTCGTCTTCCAAAGACTCTGTTACCTTTTCTTCTTGAGGTGCCGATTCTTCACTCTCCTCTCTTAACTCTTCACTCTTCACTTCTTCTGGCATTTCCAGATTCCACAAGTTGTTGACCACACGCTCACGCTGGGCAGAGACCTTACCGCGATGATACAGCCAGAAGAGTACCATTGCCAACACTAACAGAGCGATGAGTATGAGGGCCATCAGGGTGATGGTGCGCTGGGTGGCGAGCTGTTGCAGATAACCGCTGGCCTGCTTCTGAAGTTTCTCCAGATTCTGAGCCTGGCGCATCACCTCGCCGCTCTCGAGGAAAAGCACCTCGGCATTCTCCGGGGTGACGAGGGCAGAGGTAAGCAATGTCTCTTTCTCATAGGGCTTGCCGTTGAGGATATTCAATGCCAACTGCAGCAACTGGTCGCCACGGGTGGGATAGATATATGAGGCATCGAGCAGCGAGTCACGCACCAGCCGGATGCCGCCATTCTCGCCTGGCAGACCGTCGATGCCACAGAACAGCGGAAGGGCAGAAGTCTTCATCCTCTCCTGGAAAGCCTTACGGGCTCCAAGGGCAGAGCGGTCGTTATGGCCAAACACGAGGTCGATGGATGTAAAATCACCTTTATAATTCCTCACTGCTTCGTATGCCTTCGTCTCTGTCCAGTCTCCCTGAATCGTTGCCACAATCTCCACGTCAGACTCCTTCAGGGCATCGGTGAATCCCTTGTGACGTTCCTCTGCCGGCGACGAACCTTCCAGTCCCAATACCTCCATCACACGCCCTTTCCCATTGAGCCTGTTGACGACATAGCGGCCCATCTGGCGCCCCATCTCATAGTTGTCGGCACTGACGAAGGCCGTATATTTGTGGGAGTCGGTCTTCCGTTCAAACACGATGACGGGAATACCTTTGTCGAAGGCACGGTCGATGGCCGGGGATACCGACGATCGTTGGTTGGGGGCCACGATCAGCAAGTCGATACCGCTCTCAATAAGATCGCCAATCTGCTGGCTTTGCAGTTTGGAATCGTCGTGGGCCGTCGCAAAGCGCAGCTCCACACCTTCGTGGAAGTTGGCCTCCATCCGCATCTCGGAGTTCTGCCAGTTGCGCCAGATATCCTCAGAGCACTGGGATACACCTATAATATATTTGGCTCTTTCCCCAGAACATGAGACCAATAGGACACATATTCCAAGAAGCATCAATCTGGTTAAGCGTTTCCTTGTCATTGGCTTGTCAGTTATTCGTTGTAGGCCACAAAGATACGCAAAATATTTGGAATATGCCTGCTTTTTAAGAAAAAAAATAGAGACCCGAGCCTATTTCTTGGCTCAGGTCCTTATACCTTATGTCAAAATTGCCCCGATTACTGACAGAATTTGTCAATCGGCACAACAGGCATGGCACCGTTCTGGGTGCAGACGAAAGCACTGACGGATACGGCAATCTTATGGGCCTGCTGAACGGGCTTGCCATTGATGATGCAGGCGCAGAAACTGCCTGTAAAAGAGTCACCGGCACCCACGGTATCGGCCACTTCCACCTTCGGCGTGTCCTGGAATGAGGTCAAGCCGTCGTCGGTAAACACATAAGAACCGTTGGTGCCACAAGTGAGCACGAGCATCTTCAGATGATAGTCCTGCACGATTTTCTCACAGGTCTGACGCATATCGAGACCGTCGTAGCCGAACATACGGTTCACAACCACCAGCTCCTCGTCGTTGATCTTCAAGATATTGCAGATGCAGAACGAATCCTCGAGCACCTCCTTCGAGTAGAACTGCTGGCGGAGGTTGATGTCACAGATGCGCAGACAGTCGTCAGGTGTAGCATCGAGGAACTTACGGATATTCTCACGAGAGACGATGTTGCGCTGTGCCAGTGAGCCGAAGCAGACGGCACGGGCGTTCTTGGCTATCTCCTCCATCTCTGGGGTGAAGGGGATATTGTCCCATGCCACGTTCTCCTTGATCTCGTAGGTGGGGATGCCATCACCAGTCAGCGTCACCTGCACCGTTCCCGTAGGATAAGGCACCCGTGGCATCAGGTAGTTCAGATTGTGTTCCTTCAGCGCCTCGATGGTCTCCTCTGCCAGGGCATCCTCACCCAGGGCACTAATAGCGATGGTGTCGAGACCGAACTGTGCTGCGTGATAAGCGAAGTTGGCAGGTGCGCCGCCTAACTTCTTTCCTTCGGGAAGTACATCCCATAATGCCTCTCCGAGGCCGACAATGTAACGTTTCATATACTTTGAACTTTAAACTTTGAACTTTCTTTTAGTCGGCTGTCGCCTTTGTAAAAGCGGCAAAGCCGAGCGATGATTACTTTTTCACCTTATTGATGTAAGTGAAGAGGTAGATGACGCCGACGGCCATGACGATGACGGCACCAGCCTGGCCGATGGCATCGCTGGCGAAGCCCATGAGCAACGGGAAGATGGTGCCTCCGAAGAGACCCATGATCATCAGACCGCTCACCTCGTTCTGCTTCTGCGGCATAGCCGTGAGGGCCTGGGCAAAGCAGATGGAGAAGATATTCGAGTTACCATAACCCACAAGGGCGATGGCGGTATAGAGCATCCACTTCTCTGTGCCGATGAAGAGTCCGCACATCGAGAGTGCCATCATGATGACACTGATGATGAAGAACAAGCGGTTAGGCATCACACGGAGGAAGAACGATCCCGTCAGACAGCCAATGGTACGGAAGATGAAATAGAGGCTCGTGGCGAAGGCGGCATCGTTGAGTGTCATACCCAGACGCTCCATCAGGATCTTCGGAGCGGTGGTGTTCGTTCCAACGTCGATACCCACGTGACACATAATGCCGAAGAACGACAACAGCACGATGGGCGTGCCTAGGAGCTTAATGCACTCGGCAAACGACGAAGCCTTACCCTCAATCTTCTCTTCCTCAATGGGCGTGACAGCGAGGAGAGCAGCTGCCAGAATACCTACCACGAAGTAGATGGCAAAGAGCACACGCCAGTCGTAGCCGAACGAAGGAATCACCTGCGTGGCACCCCACATGGCAAGGTACGGTGCGAGGAATGAGGCGATGGCCTTGATAAACTGACCAAAGGTCAGCGTCGAAGCGAGGTTTCCGCCACCCATCACCGTCGATACCAGCGGATTGAGCGAGGTCTGCATCAGGGCATTGCCGATGCCTAACAGCGAGAAGGCGCAGAGCATGATGGGGAAGTTTTCACCGAAGAGGGGCAACAACAGCGACACGATGGTCACCACCAGCGAGAGGAGTACGGTGTTCTTACGTCCGATCTTGTTCATCAGCATACCTGTGGGCACGCTGAATATCAAGAACCAGAAGAACACGAGCGAGGGGAAGATGTTGGCTGTGGAATCGTTTAGCGCGAGGTCTTCCTTCACATAGTTCGATGCAATGCCCACCAGGTCTACAAAGCCCATGGCGAAGAAGCAGAACATCACAGGGATGAGGGCAAATTTAGTCTGTTTCATATCGTTTTTGTTTTATCTCACTTGATCTCATAAATCGTGGCTTTACCGCCCTTCACCTTAATCATATTATAAGGCTCCGAGGGGAACACCAGGTTGGTCATCGCCATCTTGCCATCGCTGGCGAAAGCCTCGATGCTGCTGTGGTCGATGAAGAGGCGCAACTGCTTCAGGGCTCCATGGGTGGGAGCAACCGTCTCTATCGGGAAGGCCTCGCTGAAGCTGACATCTCCACTCTGCTTGCGGTCCATGGCGAAGGTCTGCTTCTGGGCATCATATTTCATCACCACCTGCTCACCCTTGGCATTAGAGAGCGTGAGCTCCATCGATCCCTTCACGTCAACGACGATCTCACAGGTCGAAGACGGATTCTTGATCTTCGCTCCACGCATAGCCAGATTCTCCTTAGAGGGCGTCACGCTGACATAAGTCTCCTCGCCATCCTTGAACAGTCCCAGGTCACGGGCAATAGAGTTTGCAGAGCGGAACTGTCTGGTGGGCACCTGGTTGGCATACTGCCAGTTCGACATCCATGCCAGGACCACCGTACGGCCGTCGGGTGCATTAGAGAAAGATACGGTGGCATAATGATCCTTACCATAGTCGAGCCACTTCGTCACCTTCGGCATCGACTCACAGGTGAACTTCTTGCCGTCAAAGTCGCCAACAAAATACTGAGTAGCACTGCCGCCGAAAGGTCCGCCGGGGTTGATGTTGCAGATCAGCACCCATTTGTCTTCAATCTTCAGCATGTCGGGACACTCCCAGACACCACCGTGATTGCCGTATTCACTGCCGAAACTGCTTTCTTTCTGCCAGTCCTTCAAATTGGCCGACGACCAGATCTGCATCTCCTGGCCCACTGCCAGCATCATAATCCAGCGTTTGGTACCCTCGTACCAGAACACCTTCGGGTCGCGGAAGTCGGGTGCGTTGAAGGTGACCACGGGGTTCTTCTCATATTTATTAAAGGTGCGTCCGCCGTCTGTCGAATAGGCCATCGACTGTGTCTGAGCCTCTCCGGCAGACGTGTAGAAGGCGATGACGGCATTCCTGCCGAAGCCTGCCGTGTTGTCCTTGTCAACTACGCACGAGCCGCTGAAGATGGTACCGATGGCATCTGCCTCAATAGCCAGGGGCATAGCTTCCCAGTGGATAAGATCCTTCGATACGCTGTGGCCCCATGTCATGTTCTCCCACAGCGAGCCGTAGGGATTATACTGATAGTATAGATGCCACTCGCCGTCCTTATAGAACATACCGTTGGGATCGTTCATCCAGCCGTATTGCGGTGTATGGTGATAGGCCGGGCGGAACTTCTCGCGGTTGGTCGTATCAAACGTGTTAGAGAATTTGATTTCCTTCCAGCAGGCGAACTCCTTGATGGCGCCCTTGGTACGGCGGTCGCCGTGGAAGATGATATCGAGCACCTGGCCATCCTTTATTTCAAGAGGTACGTAATAGTCGGCATGATCTACGGCCAGACGCACGTTCGGACGACGCACGCACTGGTTGTCCCTGCCTATCACTCTCACACTGGCATTCTCTGCCTTTTCCTCCACGGGCAGCAGCACATACTTACTTCCACTCTCCAGGCGAACCATTGCGTGGTTCTCGCCAAGCACTTTGGGCTGAACCTGTGCCTGAGCCGTCAAGCCCATCAGCGCACCAGCCACGATTGAAATCATTGTTTTCTTCATATTGTTATTCATTATTTGTTAAAATCTGCTGCAAAATTACAGCATTTCCTGATGATACACTATAATAAATGTTTCATTTACTAACAAAAATCGTTCATTGCAACAAAAATGTTAGCAATGAACGATTATTTTAGGACATCTCTTTCATCCGAATTAAAGCATCAAAGTCTTTAGGTCAGAATCAGCCTGACTTTGCGGCGATTGTCTTTTGGACGGACGGCGAAATGTAACCAGTAGCTACCTTGAGGTGAACGCTCCAGCAATAACTCGTCGAAGTCCTCCTGACTTTCGTCGCTGATGTCGAGCAGGATAGTGGCGTAGCGCACCAGCTGTTCGATGCCTGAGACTCTGATATCCACGGCGCAACCTGTCAGATGGTTCGAGCCTCTCGCGCCGCCCACGGCCTTATTCACAGCCTCAGACCTGTATCCACTGTTGATGATTATCGGCTCTTCGGTATCTATTTCCCCTCCTAAGTTAGGAGGGGTGCCCGTATGGGTGGGGTGGTCTGAACAAGCGCAGACATACCGCTCATTATACCTCGCTCTCAGTTTCTCCAACCACCCGCAGAGGCGCTTCAAATTCTCAACTTGTGCCTCGTTAGGCACGTTTTCAATTTTCGTATTCGTTTTGGTTAACTCAGCAAGCGTAAAATGATCGCTGAGTTTGATTGTTACTTCTTGCATAATCTGAATGTTTAATTTAAAAATCCTGATGCCGCGCCGCCGCGCTGCCGCAGTGCCGCGGCATCAGGGTTGAAAGTTACAACATGATGGTGCCAGTCTTGTGGAACAGCGCCTTCTGGCCACCCTTATCCTCACTCACCTTCTCTATCAGATGGTCGCGATACAGGCGCGTTACCTTCTTGCGAGCGGAGGCTGCACTGCCCAGATTAAAGCAGCGAACCACATCCTCAATCGTAAACTCGTCAGGCAAACGGTCGAAAGCTTCAAGCGTCTTTTGGCGACGCTGCACGTTCACGCTGGCATCTTTCAGTTTGTTGTCGAAATAGTTCTCAGCCATGGCGCCAAAGTAGTGGCGCTGACAAGCGTACTGAATATTGGTTATCAGCTCTGCCAATCGCCAATCAACCTCGTCCGTCTCAAACTCACCACACCAATACTGACCGTCCTGCTTCATCTGGTCCCAATGGCGCATCACGATGAATGGTGCGGCGAAATTCAGGCCATGATAGGCACAGCGTTTCAGCAGCATTTCGTCAGCTTTCGAATCGTTCTCCTTGGCAT
>JAEEGJ010010522.1_pt1 | contig 24025 bp, 7 predicted proteins | sample 8958761 | NCBI WGS metagenome assembly JAEEGJ01 (sample SAMN16246546, study PRJNA631951) | gut metagenome | biome: gut microbiome; feature: rumen; material: RS-attached | host: Bos | place: Iran: Karaj | collected 2018-10 | reverse complement strand
AAGACGAAGGCCAAACCATTGAAGCCCTCTACAACCTTCCACAGGTGACCTATAGACCCAAGGTTGACATACTGAATAATCGGAGTAATCAGAGTAATCAGAGTAATCTGAGTACTCTGAATAATCAGAGTACTCAGAATAATCCGAGTACTCCGTTTGCTGCGGGAGGCCAGATTATCGAGTTGCATTCCTTTGAGGAGTGCCAGCGCAGCAAGCGCGCCGAGGCTGACAACTACCGCATCATCGAGCTGGAGAGCAACAAGATAGAATGCGCCACCCTCGTTCAGCGGCACGGCAACAGCCTGGTAGTCGTCAATCCGCCCGAGCCTCCCATGACCACCGACGAGATTGATGCCAGCTTCGACCTGCCTTACCTCCGCCTGCCGCACCCCAAGTACAAAAAACGCGGCACCATCCCAGCGTATGAGATGATTAAGAACTCCGTGAACATCCACCGCGGTTGCTTTGGCGGATGTTCCTTCTGCACCATATCGGCGCACCAAGGCAAGCAGATAGCCAGTCGCAGCGAGGCCTCCATCCTCCGCGAGGTGAAGGCCATCGTGGAGCGCGACGACTTCAACGGTGTCATCACCGACCTCGGCGGCCCATCGGCCAACATGTGGCGCATGAAAGGGGAGAACCCCGACCTCTGCCGCCGTTGTTCGCGCTACAGTTGCTCGATGCCCACCCTCTGTCGCAACCTACATGCCGACCATCGTCCACTCGTTGACCTCTACCGCAAGGTTGCCGCCCTGCCCGGCATCAAGCATGTATATATAGGCAGCGGCATACGTTGCGACCTCTTCACCGAGCAGAACGGCGGCTGGGACTATTTCCGCCATGTGGTGCTGCACCACGTCAGCGGGCGACTTAAAGTGGCGCCTGAGCACACTAGCGATAAGGTGTTGTTGCTCATGCGAAAGCCGAAGTTCAATCTCTTCCTCGAAACCAAGAGCCGCTTCGATGCTATCTGTCGCCAGGCGGGTCTCAAGTACCAGCTCATCCCTTACTTCATCAGCTCCCACCCGGGTTGTCAGTTGAAGGACATGGCCGACCTCGCCGTCGAGATGAAGCGGTTGGGCTACCGACTGGAACAGATACAGGACTTCACACCGACCCCCATGACGCTCAGCACCGAGATGTACTACACCGGCATCGACCCCACCACCATGAAGCCCGTCTACGTCGCCACAGCCCCCGACGAGAAGAAAGCCCAGAACCTGATGTTCTTCTACTACAAAAAGGAGTGCCAGACGGCCATCCGTCAGGCGTTGCACAACCATCATCTCGACGCCTATATCCCGAAATTGCTTGGCTTTACTAAGCCAGTGCCCAGCCGTCCTCCCCGCCGTTGACGGTCATAGATCTCGATTACCGTCGGAAGACAATTCGCGCTTCAGACCCTGAAGCGTCGTTCAATATCCGCTCCTTATAGCATCCTTATAGCATCGTTATCCGTCACAGTAACGGAAAACGAGGGTGGAATTATATTTACTCGATACGGTATTGAAGGGCGTTAGTGGAGTGCTGCACACTGCTAGTGGTAAGAGTTGTGGATGAGTGCGTTGTGTCGTGGTGTGAGTAAAGTTGTTTATAATTTGTTGCCTCACAGGGCGAGAATGTCGGAAATAATATGTATCTTTGCATTTTAAAAGTGTATTATGGACGAAGAGCATCTGACCCCTGAAGAACAGGAGAATACTGCTGAAAGCAGTGAGCTACAAGATATTGAAGCTGACGAGACAGTGCAGCCCCCCGCCTCCGAGGCCGACGAGCCTGCCGGTGAGGGCACGACATTGTCGCTCAACGGTATGTTCCACGACTACTGGATTGACTATGCCTCCGATGTCATCCTCGACCGCTCGGTGCCGGACATCGACGACGGCCTGAAGCCGGTGCAGCGTCGTATTCTCCACGCCATGAAAGAGACCGACGACGGGCGTTTCACCAAGGTGGCGAACATCGTGGGTACGACGATGCTGTACCATCCCCACGGTGACGGTTCCATCAACGACGCGCTGGTGAAGATGGGGCAGAAGAACCTGCTGGTGGACTGCCAGGGTAACTGGGGCAACATCCTGACGGGCGACGGCGCCGCCGCCGGCCGTTATATCGAGGCTCGCCTCTCCAAGTTTGCCAAGGAGGTGGTGTTCAATCCCAAAACCACACAATGGAAGCCAAGTTACGACGGCCGCAAGCAGGAGCCGGTGACGCTGCCTATCAAGTTCCCGCTGCTGTTGTCGCAGGGCACCAAGGGCATCGCCGTCACACTCACCTCGAATATACTGCCTTACAACTTCTGCGAGCTGATAGAAGCCTCGATATGCGTGTTGAAAGACGAGCCGTTTGAGATATACCCCGACTTCCCCACGGGCGGCCTTATCGACGTGTCGAAATATAACGATGGCGCACTGGGCGGTCGTCTGCGTATCCGTGCCAAGATGCACTACGACGAGAAGCGGAAGGCCATCGTCATTACCGAGATTCCTTATTCGGTGACCACCGATGTGTTGATAGACAGTATTCTGAAGGCCAACGAAAAAGAGAAGATCAAGATAAAAAAGGTGGACGACAACACCGCCGCCGAGGTGGAGATAGTGTGCTACCTGCCCTCGGGCATATCGCCCGACCAGATGATGGACGCCCTGTATGCGTTCACCAACTGCCAGATTACCTTCTCGCCGCAGACGTGCGTGATTGTGGACAACAAGCCCGTCTTCATGACCGCGAGCGACATCCTGCGGCATTCCACCCTCCGCACCAAGGACCTCCTTCGTCAGGAGTTGGAGATACTGCTGGCCGAGTTGGAAGACCGCTGGCACTGGGTGTCGTTGGAAAAGATATTCTTCGAGAAGGGCATATACAAGGTGCTGGAGCGACGCGACTTCGACACGTGGGAGGACCAGGTGACGGGCATCGAGCGCGGATTCGACCCCTACCGGTCGCTGTTCCGCAAGGAGATAACCCGCGACCATGTGCTGAAACTGTGCGAAAAGCCTGTGCGCAAAATCTCCAAGTTCGACATCAAGAAGGCCGAACAGGAGATTGCCAACATCGACATGGACATCGAGGAGACCAAGAACCACTTGGCACACCTCACCGAGTACGCCATCCACTACTTCCAGCATATTCTCGAGACCTACGGCAAGGGCCGCGAGCGGAAGACCGAGATACGCAATTTCGAGGACATCCAGGCTGCCAATGTGGCTGTGGCCAACGAGAAACTGTATGTCAACATGGCCACAGGCTTTGTCGGCACGGGAATGAAGAAGGACGAAGGGGCCGAGTATGCCTTCGACTGCTCCATGATGGACGACATCATCGTGTTCCGCACCGACGGTACCATGCTGGTCACCAAGGTGCAGGAAAAGGCCTTTGTGGGGTCGCCCCAATGCAAGGAGCTGCTGCATATTGGCCTGTTCCGCAAGAGGGACGACCGGACGGTGTACAACATGGTGTACCGCGACGGAGCCATGGGCTACGCTTTTGTGAAGCGTTTCGCCGTGGTAGGTGTGACGCGCGACACCGAGTACAACCTGACGCAGGGCACCAAGGGCACCAAGATACTTTATTTCACCGCCAACCCCAATGGCGAGGCGGAGGTTATCACGGTGCATCATGCCACCAAAGCAAAACTGAAAAAGGTTAGCTTCGACTTCGACTTCGCCAAGCTTGCCATCAAGGGACGCAAAGCCATGGGTAATATATTGACCCGCAACGCTGTGCGTAACATCACCAAGAAAGGGGAGGGGGTATCCACCCTCGAAGCCCGCGAAATATGGTTCGACCCCACGGTGAGAAGGCTGAATGTGAACGGCGCAGGCAACTCGCTGGGGCGTTTCTCGGGCAGGGACAGGGTGTTCACCCTCACCCAGTCGGGCTATATGCGCCTCACCGGACAGGATTTGAGTACCCACTTCGACGATGATATGATTGAGATACGCAAGTTCAACACCCGTATGATTGTCACTGCATTGTATCGCGAGGGGGAGACGGGCAGCTACTACCTGAAGCGTTTCCAACCCGAGGACAGCGACAAAAAGCTGCCTTTCATCGACGAGGGCGACCAGCTGGTGTCCTACAGCCTCGACACCTACCCCAATCTGCATGTCAGCTACGACGAGGCGTCGGGCAAGAAGATTCTGGAAGAGGACATCAATGTGGACGAGTTTATTGCGGTGAAGGGCTACAAGGCCAAGGGCAAACGCGTGACCACCAGCATGGTGAAGGAGTTCAAGTGGTTGGAGCCCGGAGCCGAGCCTGAACCTGAGCCCGAGGAGGAGCCGACAGCCGAGGAGCTGAATGAGGTGGAGGAGGAGCGTGAGGGCTTTGCCGAAGGCACCCAGACATCGCTGTTTTAGTATTATGAATTAATGAGGTATTATAGATACTCTTGAATAATTAGTATTATGAAGATATTGGTTGTATTGCCCCGATTCCCTTACCCGCTTGAGAAAGGCGACAAGCTGCGCGCCTATCATCAAATCAAGGAGTTGGCCAAACATAATGAGGTATACCTTTTCTGCGTGTCGCATACCAAGGTGTTGCCTGAACATATCGAGCAGCTGAAGCCATTCTGCCGCGACATCAGGGTGGTGCATTCCCCACGCCTGGTCAATTACAAGAATGTTGTGCGGAACTACCTGTACACCAAGTCGCTGCAGATAGGCTACTGGGATTCGCTCAAGGCCCGTCGCAGCTACAAGAAGTTCGAACGGCAGGTGATGCCCGATGTGCTTTACAGCCAGATGGTGCGTACGATGACACTGGTGAGCCGTTCGCCGATTCCAAAGGTGATGGACTTTCAGGATGCCCTGTCGATGAATACCGAACGCCGCATGGACCAGTCGCACGGGCTGTGGCATTATATCCTTCATTTTGAGTTCAAGATGCTGCGCTCGACGGAGTATAACTCGTTCAGGATTTTCGACGCCCTCACCATCATCTCCGAGACCGACAGCGAGGCCATCCCTCATCGCAAGAACGGCGACATACATATTATCCCCAACGGGGTTGATTTCGAGTATTTCCACCCCATCGACTGCGAAAAGAAATACGACATCGTGTTCTGCGGCAATATGCGCTATGAGCCTAATGTGCATGCCTCGCGGTACTTGGTGGATCAGGTGATGCCGCTGGTGTGGAAGGAGTTCCCGAATGCCACGCTGTTGCTGGCAGGTGCCTACCCCAAACACAAGGTCAGCCAGTTGGCCAGCGAGCGGGTGACGGTGTCGGGCTATGTGGAAGACATCCGCCAGAGCTATGCGTCGGCACGCATTTTCGCCGCCCCCATGCAGACGGGGTCGGGACTGCAGAACAAGCTGCTGGAGGCTATGGCTATGGGGTTGCCTTGCGTCACCACCCCCTTGGCTAACGACTCCCTACGCGCTGAAGAGGGTCGTGAAATACTGGTGGGGAATTCTCCACAGCAGATTGCCGGACACATCATCTCATTGCTGCGCGACCCGTCCATGCGCGAAACATTGGCGGCAAACGGCAATGCCTTTGTACAGAACAACTACAGCTGGGAGGTTGCAGGAGAAAAACTGGAAGAGGTGTTGCAGAATGTGGTCAGCGCAGGCGTCAGCAAAGTGGCCTACGAACGGAATAACCGCGACAAGAATGGGTGATGGCAATGCTGGCATCACTTGTGCATTAACCTATTGGCACTTTCATACACATGGGTTGGAAACCGAATAATCACGGCAAATGGAAGAGTCCCACGGGTGCGTGGGAGGCTGAGGGGTTGCCTAAGAAACGACCTACACCGCAGGAACGGAACACCTTCAGCACCGAGGAGGTGCCGGAGAAGGCAATACTGGTGAGTGTGTGCAGCAGTGGCACGACGATGGAACGGACACAGGAGTGTCTGAATGAGTTGGCTTTCCTGCTCGACACTGCCGGCGGTATCCCTGTGAAACAGGTGATTCAGAAACTGGAACGCCCCGACACACGTACCTACGTGGGCAGTGGTAAGCTGGAGGAGATTAAGGAATACAAGAACGCGTTGGATGTCGACTTCCTGGTTTTCGACGACGAGCTGTCGCCGGCACAGCTGCGCAACTTGGAACGCGAGTTTGAGTGCCGTATTTTGGACCGCACTACCTTGATTCTGGACATCTTTGCCAAGCGCGCCCGAACCAGCATTGCCAAGACACAGGTGGAACTGGCGCAGTTGCAGTATATGCTGCCCCGTTTGACCCGCATGTGGACGCACCTCGAGCGGCAGCGCGGCGGTATCGGTATGCGTGGCCCGGGCGAGACACAGATAGAGACCGACCGCCGACTGATTACCGAGAAGATTGCCCTGCTGAAGGAGAAGCTGAAGGATATTGACAAACAGAAGGTGCAGCAGCGCAAGAACCGCGAGGCACTGGTGCGTGTGGCACTGGTGGGATACACCAATGTGGGCAAGTCGACACTAATGAACCTGCTGAGCAAGAGCGAGGTGTTTGCCGAGAACAAACTGTTTGCCACACTGGACACCACGGTGCGCAAGGTAGTGCTGGGCAATCTGCCCTTCCTGCTCACCGATACGGTGGGCTTTATCCGCAAGCTGCCCCACGGCCTGGTGGAGTCGTTCAAGTCAACGTTGGACGAGGTGTGTGAGGCGGACCTGCTGATGCACGTGGTGGATATTTCGCATCCCGATTATGAGGAGCAGATTAACGCCGTGAACCGGACACTGGAGGAAATCGGAGCCAACAACAAGCCCACTATCCTTGTGTTCAACAAGATTGATGCCTATACCTATATCGAGAAAGAAGAGGACGACCTGACGCCCATGACCAAGGCCAACTGGACGCTGGAAATGCTGCAGGACAGCTGGATGGCCAAGTCCGGTGTCCGGACTGACAATAACGGTGGCGACACCCTGCATACTCTCTTCATCAGTGCCGCCAACCGCGAGAATATCGACGAGCTGCGGAATGTGATGTACGAGGAGGTGAAGAAAATCCACGCAGTGAGGTATCCTTACAATAACTTCTTGTACTGAAAAAGATTATTAATCAAAAAAAAGTATAAATATGAAGAGGTTAAGTAAATCCATGGTGGTCTGTTTTATGGCTGCCGTTATGATGATGACTGTGGGCTGTCAAAAAGAAGAAATTACTCCTATTATCCCTGATTCTCCTATTATTCCTGATTCTCCTATTATCCCTGATGGAGCGTTGCCTGGCCTGTTCTCGGTGAGTGCAACGCAGCAAGTGTTTTTCTCTCAGGGCAACCTACAGTACCAAGCAAGCACCAATACATGGCGTTTTGCGGAACACCAGTATGACTATGTAGGTACACAAACATCCGATGGTTTTGGATATTACGGAGGTAATGTCAGCGGAAGTGATAACCGCTATATCAGCTCCACCTATAGTGGTTGGATAGACCTCTTTGGTTGGGGCACGGGCAACAATCCAACCCTATCCTCCACCGACTATATGGACTATGGCACTTTCGTGGACTGGGGCTGCAACCCTATCAGCAACGGAGGAAATACCAACAACCTATGGCGCACTTTGACAAAATCTGAGTGGGACTATCTTTTCAACAGTCGCACCGATGCCTCATCTAAATGTGGTACTGGCAACATTAACGGTGTGGGCGGGCTGATTATACTTCCCGACAGTTGGAAACTGCCTTCGGAGTGTTCGTTCGCTTCAGGATTCGCCACTATCAATCCTAACACCCATCCTGACTGGACACACAACAGCTACACTCTCGCACAGTGGGCGCAGATGGAGGCAGCTGGTGCAGTATTCCTGCCTGCGGCGGGCTACCGCAACGGCACGCGTGTCAACAATGCGGGCTTCGGCCACTATTGGTCTTCCACGCCCCTCAAGGACGTTGCGTACTACATGATCTTCAGCAGCTACGATCTCAAAGCGACGAAGTTCTACAATCGCAACTACGGGTTCTCTGTACGCCTCGTTCAGGATAATTAATTTAATAAAACGTTAAACCTTGTTGCGGGCAGTCTCCGCTGCCCGCAACTAATAAAGAGCCCTTGCCGTTGTGGCAGGTTATTAAGGTAACCTCTAAAAATTAAATGTCTAATATTCAACAATATAAATCATAATTCTGCGTTATATATGCTGTAAAACCGATAACACTTATGAGCAAGTACAAGCAGTGTGACAGGCAGCCGTGTGTTAAAAAAATATAAATATTGGGGTGCCGGGGGTATCCAAAACGGGCTTTCCGACTCTATATAGAAAAGCAGTGTTTTTTGCTGCGCTGTCCAGTGGCAGAGGTGGGTGACAGAGGAGTGTGGGACGGAAATGATGAAGAGTGGGGGAGTTGCGGGCGGCAGTGGGAAAGACTGTATTTAATAAAAATATCAAGATATATATAAAAAATGTTGTCAAATCGATTTTTATTCGTACCTTTGTAAGTTCAAAAGTGCCGCTTTCTGATAAGGAAAAGTGGGGTTTTTGAATATGTAAAATATTGAAAATAAAAAAGTAATATAGTAATACAAATGAAGAAAAGTTTTTTACTATTGGGCCTGATTTTTGCGCTGTCGACACTTGTGTCGCACGCACAAATCTATGAGTACTTCTATCAAGATTTCGAAACGGGCACTCCAGTGAACTATGCGTTGTCCAGCACGACGTCGATTGGCACCCAAAACACCATTGTGTCGGGTGGCCAAAGGGCTATCAAGATGACCTGGACGCAGAACTCGGCGGATACAATCACGCTCGACACGATTGACTTCTCGGCGATGGACATGAATTTCTATACGTTGGAATTCATGCACATTGCTTATGTCGATCCGACGGCGGGCGGTGTCGGCGGTAACCAGATGGTTTGCTATATCGAGGCGAAAATACCCACTCGTGCAACCTGGATTACGCTGAACAGTACCCACTACAACATGGATGAGGGCGGTAGTACGGAGTTCAACTCCTTGGCCACATTCAACAAGTATTCGTATACGGAATGGCAGCATGCCACCGCGGTGAGCAACCAACTTTGGAAGAAAGAGCGTTTCGACCTGGACCAGCTGCTTCAGACTCTTGATGTGACGGATAAGAAGGTGGTTCTCCGTTTCGTGCTTGTTCCGCGAAACAATGCCTCGGTTCCTGCCCATGCATGGTATATCGACGATATCAGGGTGCGTGCCTCGAGGCAGCCTATTGTCACCCCGAATATTACGATGTTGTCTTTCCCCGACCACTTGAATTATCCCAGTAGCCGCGGTGCAAAACTGAAGTTATATGCCACCACCCAGCCTCGTGTGACCCAGGGTATCAACGGCGATTCGATTTATGCAGAATATCGTGTGGGCAACAACCCGACGGTGTACAGAGCCTATTTGCATCGTGCCGGTCCCAACAACCTGTTTGAGGGCCGTATACCTTTCTTCGGCTATGACACTTTGATACACTATCATATTATTGTCAAGGACTCGACAACGAACAACAATTCGGCCTACTTCCCCAAAAACTCCAGCCAATGGCTGACATTTAGATGTGTCAGAGGTAGGTCAAATTACGTCGGTCCGTCAGGTACCACGACCAACAATAGTGTCTTCCCGTTCCCAATCTATGCCGACAACAAGTCGGAGTTTATATACGACAGCGTCACGATGGCCGGATTGGGGTATGGGCCGGGGTATATTACTGATTTCCGGTTTATAATAACGGCCATGGGTGTGTTGGCTCCCCGAGAGCGTTTCCAGATTAGAATGGCCAACATGGATAATTCGGTCACCCGTATTGACAATCAGACGTACACCTCTTCGGCAATGCAGATTGTGTATGACTCGTTGTTTACTATTATGCCATCGGCACCGAACACGTATATGAATGTCCATCTGCAGGATACGTTCTTCTATTCGGGAAGTGATTTGGTGGTGCAGGTTATTTACGACGCCCTTCACAATGTCCAGGCAACTGCAATCAAGCATATTCCCACTCCCAACAATAAAAGGTCGCTGTATTCTGATGTGGCCGACGCCTATTTAGGTTACGACCCGTTTACCAATGAGAATTTTGAAAGCGGCGAAACTACCACTACACGTCCTTGGCTACAGTTTATGGCCACGAAAAACCTGCCGCTGATGTCCGACTGCGGTGTGTCGTCGCTGATATACCCCAGTTTCACTACTCCGTGCCATATTGGAACAGACTCGGTAGTGGTGTGGCTGAAGAACTACGGTGTTTATTCGTTGAGTGCTGTCAGACTGTGGTACCGTATCGATAACCAGCCCCCGGTTTACTACGACTGGACGGGCGTGCTGGCCGGTGGCGACAGCGTTCGGGTGCATCTGAACGACAACCAAATGTTCACCGTGGGTTACCATACCATCCGTGCCTGGGTGGACGATACGGTCACCTTGAATCACGATCAGTCGCGGGTGCGTGACCACGAGCCGTTTAACGACACGGTTTTCGCCCCCTTCGCAGCCTGTGACGGCCCCTACAGCGGTGAGAGAACAGTGGGCACTGGCTCCGGAGCGCATTTCAGTACGCTTGAGAACTGCCTCTATGTGTTGAGCCGTTGCGGTGTCGACGGCCCGCTGACGATTAAGCTGCCTGCAGGAACGTATGGCGTTACCAAGTTCCCCTATATCCCCGGTACATCGGAGACCAATCTCGTCACATTTGAGCCTGCCACGGCAACGGGTCAGGTGACTTTCCGCCGTCCGCGGCAAGGTGTGACGACCAATGAGCCGATGCTGGTGGACATGACTGAGGCAAGCGGCATCCGCTTCAACAGGATTAACTTTAATAACGGTCGTTATACCGACAACCGTTGCGATGTCCTGGTCCAGTTGGGCGACAACAGCTCCAACTGTGTGTTTGAGAACTGCACGTTCTCCGACAGCAACACCATCACCGCCTCGGCCCAGGCAATGCTCCATACGGGTGAAGGCGACTCGGTGACGGTGAGAAACTGTACGTTCTACGGCGGTATCATCGGTATTGATGTCAGAGGTACTGCCCCCGACATCCGTTCTGTGGATAATGTTGTTCAGTTCAACACCTTCACCAATCAGGTTAATACGGCTATCAGCGTTGTTAACCAAGACCATGTGATAGTGGACAGCAACTATGTGAACGATGTGAGAACCAATGCAAGCTATACGATTCTCGGACAATATATATACAATGGCAGCCGTATCACCCGCAACAAGGTGTATTCCACAAAGGGCTCGAGTTGTATCGGTGTGTCCGACATGCATGGTAATGAGCAGAATTATTGTATTGTTGCCAACAATATGCTGGTTTCGGTGTTCGACGGCACGACAAACATGCTGACCACGCCGCTGAATATCATCAAGGGCTCCTACATGAAGGTGGTCTTCAACTCGGTGCGCATGAATGCACCGCAGTTCGTCAACGTGGCAGGTGCCACTTTGGGCGGCGACATTATCAGCAACAGCTATTTCCAAAATAATGTTATTGCTGTCTTCGATACGTCGAACTACGCCTTCAACTTCATGCCGGGTAATAACAGCGCCACCTTGCACGTCGACCACAACTGCTATTATTCTGTCAGCGGTGTGCTGAACAAACTCACGGGTATCAGCTACCATAACATTAATGCTTGGCGTAATGCCCTGCCGTCCGATGTGGGTTCGGTGACGGGCAACCCCAACTACACCAACGGCTCGCGCATTGACTTGCGTTCATTTAATGCATTGCTGCGCAATGTGGGTGTTCCTATTGCAGAGGTGCCCATTGACATGTTCGGCTCCATCCGTAATGCCACGGCTCCCAGCCTGGGTGCCTATGAGGTGACGGCTTTGTCCATCGACTTTACCCCTGTAGAATTTGTAACCCCCTTGGAGGACTACTGCGGTGCTCCCGCATCGATTCCGGTTGAAGTGGTCATCCGCAACACGGGTAATGGCTCCTACATCAGCAGCGACAATCCCACTCATCCTATCACCGTATATTATAGTATAGACAACGGTCCAGTACAGTCGTTCACGGTTAACCGTAACATCGGTCCCAACGACTCGATACATTTCTTGTCCACCCGCACGATGTCGCTGCCCAGCGGTGCCGGCAACTCCGACCGCACCTATGAGATTAAATGGTGGGTGAAATGCTCGCTCGACCCCGATGACCTGAACGATACGAGTGTATACACAGTCATCTCGCGATATGCAGCTCCCGCTCCAGCTGTGATTAACCAGAATGTGGCATATAATACTGCTGCCAGTATATTCCCCGCGGTTGGTATCAACTTATGGCCGATTAGTTACTACACTTCGGGCAACGGCCGCCAGCAACGGTCGGGTATTTCGTGGTACCATTCGATGGATGACACGGCTAAGTTCTACTACGGTCCAGTGCTCTACACCACGCCGCTCTATGCCGATACAACATTCTATATTTCGCAGAAGCGCAACCTGCCGCTGGTCAAGATTACCGAGGTGCAGGTCAACCGCACAAATCCCGGTGCCACAAATCCCATGCCTTCGTGGATGAATGCCTCCACCACTTTCGCAGTAGAACTGACCAACTGTGGCGACTATCCTGCCAATGTGGAAGGAGACTCCATCATCGTCCTCCAGTCCAATGCTGCCGGTAAAATCTGGGTGTTGCCGAATGTCACCATCCAGCCCGGCGAAAACTTGGTGCTTCAGTTCCGTACGTCCAGCACTGCCAGTGATTCCACTCGCACCATCTATGCTCCCAGCACAGCAGTGGTTACTCCTGCATATACGGCTAACTTTGCCGTTGTTTACCGCGACGGACACGGTGTTGCCGATGCAGTGCCGTTCAACAATGTCATTACTGCTGCCACCACGCAGCCGATTAACTGGGCAGGCCAGGGCGTTCCGGCCGCCGTATGGCAGGGTAGTGCCATCAACTTGGCTCAGGGTGCCAGCACTGCTGTGCCACCGGTAAACACTCCCACTGCGGGTGCCCGTCGTATAGCATGGCCTACGAACTCCTCCAGTGGGTCGCCCACTGCTACGGCAACTCTTTGGCAGGTGGCTACGGATAGCCTTAAGATGAGAATCGGCACCACAGAGAATAATCTTATACTCTATTATGACAATGGTTGCGAAGGTGCCCGCGCTGCTGTCAATATCCATGTGACAAATATTCCTGTTACCGACCTTGCAGTTGATGAACCCGAGGTTAACGAAGGCTGCAACCTTACTACGACAGAGCCTGTCACAGTCTGGGTGCACAACTACGGTATCCAGAATGTCTCTTCCGTTGTGCTGAAATACAGCCTCGACGGCGGTGCCACAGTCGCCTGCGCCGATACGCTTGCAACGGGTCTTGCTGCACATGCCAATGTCCACCATACCTTCTCCAACACCATCAACATGCATGCTGGTGACGATACCACCTTTAATATCAAGGTGTGGGTTGAGGCCGTCAGTTCCGACCCCAACCGTTTCAACGACACCAGTTCTGCCCAATTCTTCTCGTCATTTACTCCGGAGTCTCCAATTGTCACGTCGCCTCAGTCGGTTGATTATGGCGAGCGTCTCTTGCTCACCGCAGGTGGCCTTCCCAGCAATGTGTATGCTGCATGGTTCTCGGCCAACCATACCCCCTACGACACCACAGCGGGTACGTTCCTGAGCCCCTATATCTATCATCCTGACACATTCTTTGTCAAGAGCATTGCTCTGCGCGACGTTGCAGAAACCCATGTCGGAACACTGGCGTCAATCATGAGCAACAACTACCCCTCGCCCTACAACCCCAAGACACGCTATGTCAAGGAGCAGTACCTCTACACGGCTGAGCAGATTCAGGCTGCAGGCCACGGGGCTGGCAACATCAGTTCGCTTTCGTTCTCGTTGGCCACGCTGGGTAACAATGTCAACTCCTTTACATTCGATTATTATACTATTAAAATGGGAACGGTGACCCAGAGTGTCTTTGCCAATGGTAACTTCGTTACCGGCTTGACTCAGGTTTATAACTCCAACAACCTCACGCTTACTTCTGACGACATCGGCTGGGTGCATCATACCCTTGACACACCCTTCCAGTGGGACGGCACTTCCAATATCGTGATTGAAATCACCCGTGCATTGAGCACTGCTGGTATCAGTGCCGGTGCCAACACCCACTATACCGCCCAGGCCAATACGGTCATCTCCAAGCAGCATGCCAGCACCGACCAGGCTACACAGACTTCGGGCAGCAAGGGCAACAACCGTCCTGATATTATCTTCGGATTCTTAGAGCCCGTGGGCTGCGAGAGCGCTGAAGAGGCTATCCTTATAAATGTCACCAATGTGCCTAACGTCGATGCCACTATTGAGTGGCCCGAGAGCCTCGACACAATGAGCCTGACATCCTGCGACACCATTCACTACTATGTCAAGCTGACCAACCGAGGCTATAATAATATCAATGACTATACGCTCCGCTACAAGATTGACAATGGCACATGGCAGCAGACCACCGGCAGTGCCAACAACCTGCCTTTGGGTTATTCCCGTACCCTGCCGCTGTTCGACCAACTCTTGGTTCCGGGCCGCCACACTATCACGGCAGTCATCCTCGTTGCAGGCGACTCCATCGTCACCAACGACACCATCACCCGCACTGTAAATGTCCGTTTCTGCGGTGGTGAATATGTTGTGGGAACATGTCCTTCTCACGATTATCCCTCGCTTACCGTTGCCATCGACACGCTTGTGAATGCCGGTATTGCAGGACCCGTCACCTTCCAGCTCTGTGAGCAGACATTCAACGAGCAGCTCACCATTGGCTACGTGGAAGGCGCAAGCCCCGCCAACACGATTACATTCACAACCGTTCCCGGTGCCACCAGCCGCGCATTGATTACACACACACCGACCAATGCCAGCAACTATGTAATGCGGTTCATCTCAGCCAACTATGTTACGTTCAACAATGTTGACTTCTATGCCAACTATACCACTGGCTCGGGAAACAATGTGTTTGCCAACGTACTCAGACTTGACGGCTGCTCCAATATCCATATAACAAACTCCACTATCCGTTCCAAGAAAACCACGGCAAGCTCTACGAATGCCAACTTGGTGCTTCTGGGCGACGAGAACTACTATATCACTATCGACTACTGTCTGCTCGACAGCGGTTACTATGCTGTACGCTCTGTTGACAACGCCAAGAGCCACAACATCACGATTTCCAATAACGACATTCTCAACTTCTGGTATCAGGGTGTCCATATCCGTAATACCGACACGCTCTTTGTCACACGCGACAGCATTGCCGCCGGTTCGTCCTTGGCAGGCAAGCCTCTGACGGGTGTCTATGTGGCCAATGGCAACCATGTCCATGTCCACAACAACTTCATCTATCTTGTCGACAACAAGACGGGTGGCAAGCGAGGCATCAGCATCAACAACTGTAAAGGTACGAACATCGACCGTGTCACGGTTTACAACAATATGATTTCCCTCTCCGGTTCGGCAGTGGCGTCCCTGGCATCTTCGGGTATCTGGGTTGACTCTCTCTCCAAGCACGTCAGCGTGTACTTCAACACGGTGTCGCTCTATGCCGGTGCCAGCCAGCCCACCACGCGTTCCTTCAGTTGCCAGAACTCCTCGGCAGTGCATGTCCTCAACAACATCTTCTACAATGGAAGCAAGGGCTATGCCTACTATGTCGCTATCGATACTTGTGTTTCCAACTCCAACTTCAATGTCTATTACTCCAATGCCGAACCTCACCCCACTACAGGAGCGCGCAAATTTGCCCGTTGGGGTGCATCAGACTGTGTCGATATCGACAGTTTGCGGGTCATTAATAACAAAGACCCCAACTCTCTCGAAGAGTTCCCGTACTTTGCAGGTGTGACCAACTTAAGTCTCACACTTGCCCAGTTCGCCGACAGGGCCCAGTACAACCCCGACGTGACCGATGACGTCTTTGGTAATATCCGCCCGCAGATTCCTGCACCTACAATTGGTGCCCACGAGTTCACCCGCTTGACTCACAACATCACTATTGCTGCAATTATCGACCCCGTCATGCCGGCCATTACCACGGGCAACAACCCCGATGTGTATAATATCGAGACTGACTCCATCACTGTCAGGGTGTATATCTATAACAATGGTAACGCACCCGAGAACAATGTCACCTGGTATGCTTACCTCGGCGATGTGTCTCCCACAGTGCAGTCAGTCACCAATACCATCAACCGTTTGCCGTTGCGCACACTTTATGAAGACAGCGTCAAGGTTCCTTCTCCGCTTGGAATAATTGACACCCAGTATATGGTTGTCTCGTGCTCCCTGGCTCCGGGTGTTACTGATGACAGACCCGATGACAATGTCGACACTGCCGCCTTCTTCATCTATCCTGCCTACGACCTCCAACTGGTATCTGTTGCTGTCGATAGCACCGTGGATCCTCTCCACTGCCGCATGTATCAGGTACCCCTGCGCTATACCGTCCGCAATGTCGGTAAGAAAGACATTCCCGCCGACCACCAGATTATGCTCGGCTACGACTACTATTGCCACCAGCCCAGCACCCAGAGCTTCCCCAACTTCCCCGGCTCCAACAACAGCGATATCCAGCCTATCGGCGCTCTCTTCCCTGTGGGTACCATGCTCGAGTATGTCAATTCACCGGCCAACCAGCCCAACCTCTATCCTACGGGATACATTGGAGACATTACCGTCCGTCTGCGTGGCTTCGTCCATCACGAGTACGACATCAAGCCCCTCACCGACACCACCAACTACATCAACATCACTTCCAACCACACGCCCGAAATGCCCATACCCCATGACACCATGGTCGACTATGGCACCTACGGCAACCTATGGGCTACACAGAACGCCAACCGTACCATCCGTTGGCATCGCGACACAGTCAGTGGCGACTTCTTCTACAATGGTAACAACAACTACGGTCGTTCCACACACTGGAGCAATACACCGCAGTACTTCCACGACTCGCTCTACTACCTCAGCTGCCTCAGCACTCGTAACTGCACCAGCTACTATTCCGCCATCAATGTGGGCATCAATCCTCCGCTCTACTATGATGTGTCCATATCCGAGGTTCGCTCGCCGCGTGGTTCGGGACGTGTCTATCTTGAAAAAGACACCGTGACTCTCCGGGTGGTGAACTATGGTAGCCAGCCCATATCCAACATCCCCATTGCCTTCAAGTTTATGAATGCCAATGGACGTGTCACCTACCTTGAAGTCCACGACACCGTCCGAGTCACCATTCCCGGACGTGTCGGAGACAATGTCAGTTACTTCGACTTCTCCTTCGACACAGCATTGCTGGATATCAACCAGCCGCTCACTAATACCACCTTCACCCTCAATGCATGGGTCTACCATCCCGACGACATGCAGCGAGGCAACGACACACTCCGCACCGTGCACACCTTCCGCTCACTGGCCGAGAACATCTATGACACCATCAACTCCATGGCTCCTCCCAGTGTCGAAGGATTCAACATCACACGAGTCTCTTTCAACGAACTTGACAACATCATGCCCGACATGATTGGCTACGACAACCTCTGGCTGGGTAGTTACAATGCTAACCAGGCCGAGATTCCCACGCTCTTCGTGCGCCGAGGCACGGTTGATACCCTCACCGTTGAAGTTGCCAACTCGTACAATGAAATGGACTCTTCCACCGCTGCCAGTCTCTGTGTCTGCATCGACTACAACCGTGACGGTGTTTATGATTTCAATGGACCTGAGAACATCCTCAAGTCAACCTTTTCCAGTGGTGTCAAGACGCGCAGTCGTCGTGAGTACAAGAAACCCTTCACCATTCCCGAAAACGCCCACTATGGCTATATGCGAATGCTTGTCTGGGTGCTTGACGACTCCACCGCCTACGTTGCTGGCAACCACTCATCCTCCGCGCACCGTGATTTAGGACAGATGCAGCAATATCTCCTCTATGTCCAGGAAGACTGCATGCTCGATTCTGTGGATGCTGCTCTCACCCGTGTGGTGTCTCCGCGCAACCACATTGTTACCGCCGCAAACCACTATGTCGAGGTTATGCTCGCCAACAAGGGTCTTGAGCCTCTCACTTCTGCACAAATCAACTATTCATTCGACGACCATCTCAATGTCCCGCAAACGGGTACTATCAGCTGGACTGGTAACCTCGAGCCGGGTATGAGTGAAGTGGTGCGTCTCGACTCCATCAATTTCTACGAAGGTACCACTGACCTCGTATGTACAGTCGAAGTCGAAGGCGACACCTTCCATGTCAACAACAACACGCTTCTCTATCAATACCACCGCTACTACGTTGTACGTCCCCGCTTCATCGACAGCTTCGACGTGCCTGTCAATAAGTGGTATGCACCTGCCGGCTACAACGCCTTTACCCGCAACTACTTCGAGCGCGGCATCCCGGCCAAGAGCACCATTGTCTCGGCCTACTCGCAGCCCAATGCGCTCGTCACCAGCTGCACCGAATCCGTTGTCACGGGTCGACATGGCAACCGCAGTGTCGTCTACACACCAATCATCGACGTCCGTACCATCAAGTGCGACACCATCCATTTCCTTCTCAGCAAGAATATGGCCGAGGGCAGCTACATGCAGATGGAGTTCAAAGACTTTCAAGGCAACTGGGTTGTCGTTGACGACGGTAATGTCCGCTGGGGTGTCGATTCCTCATTCAGCTGGTATGACAATCGTTTCGGTTGGACAGGCAACACCATCAATGGCGCATATGTCAGCAAAGAAATGGCTACCCAACCCCTCAGTGGCGACTTCCCGCAGGACCTCCAGTTCCGCTTCGTCTACACTACGCCGGTAACCACTTCGCCTGCCGCCAACTTCGGCGATGGCGCTGCTATTGACAACTTCAAGATTGGCCGTGCCCGGCGCGACATAGATGTGGGCGTCACCGAAATCACCTATCCTACTACCCCGCAGTTTGGTCAAACCATCTATCCTCGTGTAATCATCCATAACTATGGTAGAGATACCATCAGCCATTTCGTGGTAAGCTATAAGCCCTATGGCACATACCTTGCCATGGAAAGCATCTGCGATCAGGTTGTCTACCCGGGTGGTGACATTGAGTATGAATTCCCCGACCCGTTTATCATTACCAACGCCTTCCCCGACACCTTTGACATCTGCGCGTTCACCAATGTCCAGCGCGACCTCTACAAGGACAACGACACCACCTGTGGCATATATGGTCTTGCTCCTCTTGCCAACGACCTCTATATGTACCAGATTGTCTCGCCGCTTAGTAGTGCCGTTGCGGGTGACAGTTTAGACATTACTGTACGCCTTCGTAATTTCGGACAAAATGAAATTGACGAGTGCGATTTATTCTATGTCTACAACAATGGCGACACCGTCCGTGAGCATGTTGTATTCAACGACTATCTTGGACGCAATCTTGCCTCCACCGAATTCTTCAACTACACCTTCACGCATCGCGTGCGTGCCACCATGGGCTCCATGCTCCTCCGGACCTGGTGCACCTACAGGTACGACGTATACCCCTACAACGACACCCTCTTCAGACAGATTGCCGCCATCTCGGCACTCACCGATGTACAGGCTACCGCCGCTTATGTTGACAAGCGCGACATGGAAACCTTCTATGCAGCCGTGATTATCGACAATGTCGGCGCCCGCATGGCCAACGATTTCAAAGTCGGCTTCTGGTATGACAATGACCCCAACACGCTCATCGAGGAGGTCTTCCATCGTGAGGGTGGACTGCCCTATGGAGCTCATGTCGTCCACACCTTCCGCACCCCGTTGCCTGGTCGTTCTGCAGTCTATGATCTGGTTACCGGATATGTCTCTGTGGATGGCGACACAAACCAGACAAACGACACCACTCGTGTCAACTTGACCGAAATAGTGAAAACTATGGTCGATTTGGATGTCATGCATGTCGAGATTGAAGAAAACCGTTCCGACTCCTGCCGTGTCCGTGTAGTGGTTAAAAATGTTGGATCCTTCCCGTATACGCGTAACCTGCTCATCAAACCCTTAATCAATGGACAGCGAACCAACTATCAGACATTGGTGGGTCAATGGTACATCGATGTCGGAGATATCAAGCACATCGATATAATGAAGAGTGGCAATTACTGGAAGATTCCGAAAGATCCCAACAGAAAGTATGTGGGTTCCTGTGCAATCGAAAATATATGGGACGACAATAATCCGGCCAACGACCAGACTACAATCATCAAAGTGATTAACTACTTCGAGGGCGTGCCCATTTCTGACAACGACGACTTTGTCCTTGACCAGAACTACCCGAACCCCTACGATGGCTCCACTCGTATTGAGTTCAACCTGCCATTCAGTGGCACGGCTCGGTTCTTCGTCAACGATGTGGTTGGCCGTCAGGTCTATGAGCACACAGAGTACTATCGTCAAGGCCGCAATTCCATTACCTTCAAGAAAGGCAATCTGCCCGCCGGCATCTACTACTATGGAGTCGAGTACGACGGCCAGCGCCGCATGCACAAGATGATTATCAAGTAAGTGCTGAAGCAATTCATAGCACACGTCAGTCAGCAGCACCTCTTCCCCACGGGGCGGGAGGTGCTGCTTGCTGTCAGTGGGGGTATAGACTCTGTCGTCTTGGCACACCTTATGCACTCCGCAGGGTATCCCTTCGCCATAGCCCACTGCAACTTCCATCTGCGCCCTGGCGACTGCGACCGCGACGAGGCTTTTGTGCGTTCTCTTGCCCGCGACTATGGGGTCGACATCCATGTCGCACAGTTCCAGACCAACGACTATGCCCGCACCCATGGCCTCAGTGTCGAGGATGCCGCACGTCAACTCCGCTACCAGTGGTTTGCCACACTTTGCCGTGACCATGGCTATCCGGCACTGCTCACGGCTCATCACCGCGACGATGCCGGCGAAACCTTCTTTATCAACCTGCTTCGCGGCACAGGTCTGGCCGGCCTTCACGGCATTCTCGCAGTCAACGGCCTTGTGGTGCGTCCCCTGCTCCCCTTCTCCCGGGCCGAGATAGAGCAATACGCCCTCGACCACGGACTGCACCATGTAGAGGACATCACCAACAACTCCTTCCTCTACCGTCCCAACCAGATACGCCATCGCCTGCTCCCCCTCCTCCGCGACATACAGCCCTCGGCCGACACTGCCATAGCCCGCACCATTGCCAACCTTCAGGCAACAGAGCAGCTCTATCAAGCCTTGCTTGCCCCTCTCCGCCAGCAGCTCCTCACCAGCCTGCCCGACGCAACGCTCAGCCTCAGCCTTGACTTCGCTGCGGTCATGCCCTCCGTCTCCCGGGGTGGCACCCTCTATGCCCAGCTTCTTTACGAACTGCTGCGTCCCTACGGCTTCAATGCCGCGACAGTGGCCGATATCCTCGCCGCCGAAATGCCGGGCCGACGATTCCTCTCGCCCACCCACACCGCGTTGCTCGACAGGGATGTGCTCCTCATTACCCCCCTCCAGGCACCGTCCGCCGAACAGCTGCCCGGCATTCACGTCCAACGGCTCTCCGCCGCGCAGTCTTGTCCCGACCCGCGCAGTCTCCCGCCCAATCAGATGCTCCTCGATGCCGACACTGTCATGCTGCCGCTCTCCCTGCGCCACTGGCGCGCTGCCGACCGGTTCCAGCCGCTGGGCATGCCCCGTGGCTCGCAGCTTGTCAGCGACTTCTTCTCCGACCATAAATACTCGCTCATTGACAAAGAGCGCCAGCTTCTCCTCGTCGATGCTGCCGACCGCATACTCTGGATTGTAGGCCGGCGCACCGCCCACCATTGCCGCGTAACCCCCTCGTCGCAGACCCTGCTTCTCGTCACTGTCGAACCCTGAACTGCGATGGACTGCAGCGTTTGGCAATTGACTTTTTTGTGGCCGATTAGTTGTTATGTCGGAAAATAGTTGTATCTTTGCAAAATGAAAATAGACACACACAAATGTGTGCCGCAGTATTAATAAAATTCTCATTACTATGAAGAAATTGTTTATCAGTTTTATTGCTCTTGCCGCTTTGACGGCAGGGCTGGTGTCGTGCAACAACAAGAGTGGACAGTATCGGGTCGTTGTAGAACCCCTGGACGGACAATCCATGCTCTGGGGTCAGTCCGAGGCGATGGCTTCGTGGGACAATACTTTGATGGCCACAGAAATGACACTCACCGAGGTGGCAGAGGACGGCACTGCTGCTCTCCAACTGCCCGAAGATTTGAATACCGATGGCACGCGTTGTTTTGTGCATCCCGCCGCAGCCTATGCCGGCGAGGGCATGGTGTGCATCCCCACGGTACAGAACGGTATGGACTGCAAACAGGCCATACCATACTATGCCGAAATTGCCGAGGGAAACGACGCCCTGGCATTCGTGTCTGTTTGTGGTGTGTTGCGTCTGCATCTTACCACACCCGAGAAAATCGCCTCCATTTCAGTCTCCACCGACGACTCGCTGGGCTGCATGTCGGGCCTGTTTGTCGTCGAGAACTATCCGGATGTCAAACTCGGTGTCGACGAAGTTGTGGGAACGGTGAACAGTGTTCGCTGCGAAAAACTGCCTGACATAGACTTCAGCCAGGGCGGCGATGTCTATTTCTGCGTGGCTCCCGGCAGTTTCAAGACCTTCAACGTGACGATGACAACCGCCGACGGACGGGTGTGCGTCAAACACCAGAAAGAGGACATGGTGATTGATGTGAACCGCGGCCAGACAACCACCGTCACGATGGGTTCTCCCGAACACGATTTGGTTTTTGAGTAGAATATTTTTGTCAGTTTAAAAAATATTCGTATCTTTGCATCCTCAAATCAGGAGAGAAAAACGGGTTTCAATGTATGCAACAAGTTGGTCTCTTGTGATTTGAAGAGCAAGGATGTCCAATGGTGTAATGGCAGCACTCCAGATTTTGGTTCTGTCAGTCCAGGTTCGAGTCCTGGTTGGACAACAGAAAACTCCGCATGGCATGCCGTGCGGATTTTTTTTCTGTCGCCCTGGCCGTGGGTGCCCCTTCCGCGCAAGGAGGCACCGACACCGTAGGCTCGATCTATCGTCGTCATTTATCCCTTTTGTTTCCTATCGTTCTTCGATCGTTCTCCCTTTCTATGAGGGAAAACAATCGAAAAACGATAAAAGAGAGAGGGAAAAGAGAACGGCTCCTCATGGTCGAGTTGAGGTACAATAGGCTGGTTTATCCATCTTTTTGGGCGTTTACCGGTACTTTGGGGTAAATTGGTGATGAGAAGTCGTTTTTTTTTTGTATCTTTGTAAATTGCCTTTTGTGTGGCATGTCTGTATAAAAAATTTATAAACAATATATTGCATCATGGCCGAATTGACCGAACAAGAACAAATCCGAAGGAATTCGCTGAACGAACTGAAGAATCTGGGCATTAATCCCTATCCCGCCGCCCTGTACGAGGTGAACGCCAAGTCGAGCGAGATTCTCGAGAAATATCCGCAAGACAACACGCTGTTTCAAGACATCAGCATAGCTGGCCGCATCATGAGCCGCCGCATCATGGGCGCCGCGTCGTTTGTAGAGCTGCAAGACCCCTACGGGCGTATCCAGCTGTATATTAAGCGCGACGAGATTTGCCCCGGCGAGGACAAGACCCTCTACAACACCGTTTTTAAACGTCTGCTCGACATTGGTGACATTATCGGTGTGACCGGTTATGTCTTTGTCACCCAGATGGGCGAGACCTCGATTCACGTCAAGAGCCTAACTGTGCTGAGCAAGAGTCTCCGTCCGCTGCCTATTGTCAAGGAGAAGGACGGCGTGGTGTATGACGCTTTCAGCGACCCCGAGCAGCGCTACCGTATGCGCTATGTCGATTTGATTGTCAATCCCCATGTGCGCGACGTGTTCGTCAAGCGTGCCAAGATTGTCAACACCATGCGCGACTATTTCAACGAGCAGGGTTATCTCGAAGTCGATACCCCCGTGCTGCAGGTTATCCCCGGCGGTGCCGCGGCGCGTCCGTTCATCACGCACCACAACGCGCTGGACATCGACCTCTATCTCCGCATTGCCAACGAGCTGTATCTGAAACGCCTTATTGTGGGCGGCTACGAGGGTGTGTATGAGTTCTCCCGCA
>JAEEGJ010010518.1_pt1 | contig 24031 bp, 17 predicted proteins | sample 8958761 | NCBI WGS metagenome assembly JAEEGJ01 (sample SAMN16246546, study PRJNA631951) | gut metagenome | biome: gut microbiome; feature: rumen; material: RS-attached | host: Bos | place: Iran: Karaj | collected 2018-10 | reverse complement strand
TGTCCAGTGTGACCCCGGTCACAGAGACCACTTTTGCTTTGACCGTAACGGTGCAGGTGGCCTTGTATCCGCCGTCATTTGTCGTGACCGTGATGGTCGTCGTACCGGCGGTCACAGCCGTGATTCTGCCTGTGCTGGAGACAGTTGCGACAGAAGAATTGCTGGAAGTCCAGGTGACGGACTGGTCAGTCGCATCAGAAGGCGAAACGGTTGCGCTAAGCGAATGTGTCTCCCCCTCGGTCATGGAAAGGTTTGTTTCGCTGATCCTCACGCTTGTAACGGATATCTTCTTTGCCACCACAGTAACAGTGCATGTGGCGGTCTTGTTACCGTCTTCAGTCTTGACGGTAATTGTCGTTGTTCCGGCTGAAACGGCCGTGACGACCCCACTATTGTTGACAGTCGCAATGGAAGAATTACCGGAACTCCAGGAAACGGACTGATTGGTCGCATTGGAAGGATTGACCGTGGCGATGAGAGTCTGCTTATCTCCTTCCGTCATGGTCATGCTGCTCCTATCTAGGATGACACCTGTCACAGAGACCACCTTGGCATTGACGATTACTGAGCAGGTCGCCGTCTTGTTCCCATCAATAGTCTTAACGGTAATGACGGTTGTCCCGGGAGAAATGGCTGTCACTATACCTTCAGAAGAAACGGTAACGATCGACGTGTTATCAGAAAGCCAAATCAAATCCTTGTTGGTCGCGTCGGAAGGTATTACCGTTGCAGTCAGTTTCTGTATGTCTCCTTCAGTCATTGTAAGTGTCGTCCTGTCAAGGCTGACACCCGTGACAGATATCTTCTTTTCTATGACGGTCACAATGCAATAGGCCTTGTATCCTCCATCGCTTGTCGTAACCGTAGTGGTCGCATTACCTATTTCATCGGCTGTTATCAAACCCGATGACGATACATCTGCAACAGACGGATTGCTGGAAGACCAGGTCACGGTTTTATCTGAAGCATTCTCGGGGAGAACTATCGGATACAAGGCCTGGGAATCACCTTGTGCCAAAGTCAGTGTATTCCTGTCAAGGCTGACCCCTGTGACGGGGACATTCTTTTCAACGACAGTTACAGAACAGGAAGCAGTCTTTCCTCCGTCTTCCGTTTGGACGGTAATGATGGAAGAGCCGACGGCCAAGGCCGTTATGACACCATCAGAGACACGGACACAGGATTCATTGTTGGATTGCCAGGTGAGGTTCTGATTGGTCGCGTCAGAAGGAGTGATGATCCAGGTCAACTGTGTCGAACTCCCAACTTCCAAAGTCATCTCCGAGAATGGAAGCGTTATCGATTCGACCGGAATGATTTGAATCTGGTGCTTACTTTGCCGGATGGTCACGCGGACCGTTTCACGGTCGGTTTGGAATACGACGGATCCCTCCCGGTCATCTCCCTCATTGGTCTGGGCAGTCAAGGTGATGTCCCATTCAAACTGAGACGAACTGTAGCTGTTGATTCCTTGCACGCTGACCCAATCCGGCATGCTGGAGATGGCCCATTCCAAACTGCTCTTCACTGTCAAGACTTGCATGCTGGAAAACTCGGGGAAAAACAGTTCCGACACACTGATGGACAAAGGCTGCGACACATCGGACCCTTGGGAGAAAGTACATGCAGACGCGGCGATAAGCGTCACTAGAACCAAGTATGTGTAGAATGTCTTTTTCATCTTAGTCCTCCTCCTTAAAATGCTAACCCGATTCCTATCGTCGGGACCAAACCACTGAAAAGGACGCTAGGTGCCATAAAGGTGTAAGTGGTACCTGCCGTAGAAACGTTGGTCTTGCTCCGGGTCAGGACGTCAGGATAGTATTTGGTTCCAATATCCAGGTTCAAGCGCTCCCCGATCAGGAAAGACAGACCTAATCCGGAGCAGATACCGGTTGTCTTACCTCCGTTGAATGTGGTGCATGAGAAGTAACCGGCGCCAACTTTGGGGTAAATCCCCTTTGTGACACGGAAGACCAGGTAGACATCAATGCCATATAAAGGGAATGCTACCTGACCGTTTGAACCGTTTCCCGGACTCCAATATCCATCAGCCTCGAAACCGATTCGGTGACCTCCCAGATCATAAAGACCGAAACCACCTCCCAAAGGAAAGGCGATGGAACCGTCATTCAGCCGAAAGAAAGACATGCCCGCCTTCAGGAGAAAACGGCTTCTGCCAGTTACCTTTGCAGAACTTCGGACTGGTTTTTCCTTCGACACTTTTGGCGGCCGTTGTACCGGAGTGCTCACCTGGGGAACCGACTGGGCATCATCAACTTCATCATCTTCTTCTTCGAGTTCTTCCGTATCCAATACGATGACATCTTTCGGAACCGGATACTCGAACGTTACTTGACTCAAAATGCTCTCCGGTGAAGATACGGGTCGCTGGGAAAAGGCCTCCAGGCACTCCTGGATCGGCATATTGAGATTCTCTATGCTCGATGATTGGATCTTTCCGTAGCAGGCGGCGCCATAAGGCGACCCTGCTTCGGCCGCTTTCCGGAACAATTCGATGGCCTTATCATGGTCTTTAGCCGTTCCTACTCCGTTGAAATATATGCTGGCGAGCATGCTCATGGCTTCTCCGTCCCCTTTCTTCACGGCCTTGCCGAGATACTCGATGGCACTCATGGGGTCGTTCCTTGTCATGAGATAGAGATATCCCACCCGAGTCGCCGATTCAACATCGCCGTACTCGGCCGCCTCACGATACAGCTCGAAGGCCATGAATTCATCCTTTTCAATGTTGAAATCCGGCGATCCGGTCTCATACAGCCGGGCGAAATAGGACAAGGCGAGCGGATAGTTGCAGGACATGGCCGATTCCAGATGCTTCCGGTAAGCGGACAACGAATCACCGGCCTCATGGCTCATCTGGGCCAGCAACCAGTATCCCAGTCCATTCCGGTTCTGGGAGGCGATCTGCGCCCATTTCTTCGCCGCGGCCCAATCCTTTTTCACACCGACCCCATCCTTAAGCCGGTAGGCCGCCAAAGCCTGGGCCTGGGAATCTCCTTTATTGGCCGCTTTCAATAAGGATAAGAAGGAACGATTGTCGGATTGTGAATAGGCCGTCGTCCCGGCCAGAAACAGAATGGATAGGACGACAACTATCTTCTTTTTCATGGAATGAGTCGATTGAGTTAACTGAAGTTTACCAACACACCTCCGAAATGGGTACGATGAATCCCATATTATCTCCAACGCTCATGGAAACGATGCCGACGACAACGAGCTTTCCGGAATTGTCTCTCGCCAGGGCCGGTCCGCCGGAATTACCGTGTTCATAGTTCGTGTTGGTCGTAAGAATACCTCCGTCTTGCAGGCCGCTGACCGCTACGGTAGCATTGCCATAGACGGGCGAAACCTTCCTTGACGAAGCACCGATGCCCAAAGGAAAACCGAGGATCGTGAGTTCTGTCAGCCTTTCCAGATGCCGGCTCAGATAGGGATCGGCGACGATGGGGCCGGAACGACCGGTCATCATGTAAGCATAATCCAAGCGTGGAATGCTATAATCCGCAAGCGAAACCTTGTTTCCGTCCCGATTCAATTCATGGATGTCGCTGGAATTGTCAACCTGCATCTGGTCACTCGTAAAACGGAAAGACTCTCCTGTCGAAGCCGCAGCGACGAAATGGGCAATGACCCGTCCTCCGTTGTTCATGATAAGGTTGAAAAGATAGAGCCCATCATTAACTTTATTGTTTGAATGCCAATATGACCATGCATCAACGACATGCCGCGCTGTCACAAAACATCCGTCCGTCAAGAGGAAACCGGTACCGGTCCAAGCCGGCACATCTTCTTCTCCACATTCTAAATACATGGACTGACCATCGGGAGTCCGGATGTCGAAGCCCTCGGTATATATGAAATAGACACCATGCGCCAAAGCGTCGATAGCGGAGTTCATTGGATGGGCCGGTGTTTGTGCCCTTCCTGACAGGGAGTATCCTCGTAATCCGGAACTTGATCGGCCGGAGACAGCACTCCCGACACGAGACTGCTGGTCCGACAGGGTTTGTTTCATGTCGCTCAACTCGGAAAGCGCCTGCCTGCTTTGCTCTTTCTCATCTGCCAATTGTGCTTTCAGTTCTGCAATTGCCGTCTGGGCGTCCATCATTCGCGTATTCGAGCGATGAAGGAGTATGGCTCCGGCGACGCATAAGGCCACGACAACGGCGGCAAGGATCCCGATCGCCGTCCAATAAGGTCGCAGAGCCTGTTTGCTGAACAGATTCAGCCGCTGGGTGAGCCCGATGCTCCGGGTTAGTCCCTCACGTCCTTCCGGAATGACGAAGCCCAGGACGGGTCCCCTGTGAGACAATCGGATCTCATCACCGTTCTGCAGATAGCAACTGGAGTTAACGGGGATTCCGTTCACATAAGTAGGATTGGTCTTGGAAAGATGGATCAACTTCCAGCGGCCTTCTCCAACCTTGACAATGGCCGCATGCCGCCTGCTCACCGTGATAAAGGCATCATCGTACCGTACTTGGCATTTTGAACTCCGGCCGATTTCTATGCCGTCGACGATGATTTTCTGTACGGAACCGGCCCTGTGATAGGCGCTGTTGGTCTTGTGAATCAACTCAAAATACCTTCTCCCTTTCCCAGCGAATACGGATTTGAATCCTGCTCCTATTGAACTGGAATATGAACGTTTCTCCATTTTGGTATTATTTTAGTGAAATATGACCAAATATACGTAAAAAGCGGAAACAATCTTTATTTTTTACGAACAAAAGCGACGTAGGTAAGCAGGACGACATTCATCATCAAGGAGTAGAGGATGGCCGGGATGGCCATTTCTTCGTTCGCGAAGATGAACGGGCTGGAGGCGATGGAAATCGCCTGCGCAGCGTTCTGCATGCCAACTTCGATGATCACGGTGCGGCGCTGCCGGGCGTCGTTGCGGACCAGGCGGGACAACAGGGAAGACAGACCGATGGCCAACAGGATGAGGACCGTCACGCAGAGTCCCAGGAGACCGATGTTGTCCAGGATGGTATGCCTGTGCTGGATGTAGAAGACCGTAATCAGGACCAGCAGCAGCGGAAAGGCCAGTTTCGTAAGGACTTTGTCCACTTTCTCCGCCGTTTTGGGCCAGGCATAATGCAGGCCGATGCCCAGAAGGACCGGAAGCAGCATCAGCACCAGGTTTTGCTTGATGAGATTGCCGACCGGCAGGGTGATGCCCACGCTCTCCCCCACCAGCTTCGTCGCCCAGCCCATGATGACCGGAATCGTAAATAAAGTAATAATGCTGCTGAGCGCCGTAAGCGTCACGGATAGAGCAACATCTCCATTGGCCAATTTGGAGAAGACATTGGACGAACTGCCGCCCGGGCAACACGCAATGAGTACGAGGCCGATGAAGAACACCGGCGGCAATTTCAGCAGATAAGCCAATCCCAGGGCGATGGCCGGCAAAAAGACCAGTTGGCCGACAAGCGCCACCGCAATCGGCCACGGATGACGGAAAACTTTCCCGAAATCCTCGAACCGGAGCGCGAGCCCCAGGTCGAACATCAGGAGCGTCAGGATGGGGAGTACAATCCAGATGGTGTTCATAACTCAATCGCTTAGGATCAGTGTTTCAGATTCTCCGGGCTGAAGCAGCCGGGTCTTTCCGAAAGCGCGCAGGAACGGATCCATGATCAGGACCACATCTTTCCCGGCCATCGTACCTATGTTTGTTACGGTGATGGAAACAGAGCCGTCTTCGGTGTAAACCGGATCGCCGGTCTCGAAAGTCGTATAGGACAGGCCGAAGCCGAACGGGAAAGACACTTCCGGGGCATCCGGACGGAGAAAATACCGGTATCCGACATCCATCCCCTCCTGGTACTCCGTATATCCAACGTTCTTGACATCCTTGTCCTTGTCTTTTCCGCCGGTCATGGATGCTTTGCCGGAATAATCATACGGGAAGTTGGCGGAAGAAGGCAGGTCGAAATAATCGGCCGGGAAAGTGACCGGAAGGCGTCCGCTCGGACACACGGTGCCGGAGAGGATGCGGGCCAAGGCGTTTCCACCTTCCTGGCCGGGTTGCCAGGCGAGGATGATGCCGTCCGGAAGATGCTTCCAGGATGCAGTCTCGATGACGCCACCGACATTCATAACTACCACCACACGCTTGCCGGAAGCGTGGAAAACCTCACAGACATCGGCCAGCAAACGTTTTTCTTGGTCAGTCAGGATGAAGTCGCCTTCCAAATGCCGGTCTCCTCCCTCGCCCGCCTGACGGGAGATGGTCACGACGGCCACGTCAGACCCGGTCTCCGCAGCGGCGACGGTTTCGCGGGAAACAGTCATCTCCAAGGGGGCCGGTGCACCCAGCATCCCCGACAGAAACGATTTCCGGGGCCGGTTGTCAGCGATATGCTTCTCGTAGAGCCCCGTCAGGAACGCATTGACTGTAAATCCTTCCCGTGCAAGACCTTCGTCCAGGGAAACCACGTATGGACGGTGCACATGCCCGGATCCGGTACCGCCTGCGAGGAGCTCATAGGAGCCCACTCCAAAGAGGGCGACACGAGCTCCTGCCTGGAGTGGAAGAGTCTCCGCATTGTTCTGCAGAAGGACAATCCCCTCTTCCGCGGCTTCCCGGGCGATGGTGGCATGGGCCTTCAGGTCGGGTTTGCCGGAAGGCTTGTAGCCTTTGAAAGTAGGCGTCTTGACCACAAGTTCCAAAACCCGGCGCACGCAGATGTCGAGGGCCTGTTCGGAGAGTTCGCCCCGGCGGACCTTCCGGACCAGTTCCCGGATCTGGGAACGTTTGCCAGGCTCCATCAGGTCGCACCCGGCGGCGATCTGGGCGGCCGTGTTCCGGCGGCCGGTCCAGTCGGTCATCACCAGGCCGTCAAAACCCCATTCTTCGCGGAGAACATCCGTGAGAAGCCATTTGTCTTCCTGGGTGTGAATGCCGTTCAGGCGGTTATAGGATGCCATGATCGTCCAGGGTTCGGACTCCCGGACGGCGATTTCAAAGTTCTTCAGGTAGATTTCCCGGAGCACGTCTTCCGATACCCTGGAATCGTTCCAGAACCGGTTGGTCTCCTGGTTGTTGGCGGCGAAATGCTTCAACGAGGTGCCGACACCCTGGGACTGGATGCCCCGGACATAAGCCGCCGCCGTCTTGCCACTGAGGAACGGATCTTCCGAAAAGTACTCGAAGTTCCGGCCGCAGAGGGGATTGCGCTGGATGTTCATACCCGGGGCCAGCATGACATCCACACCATACTCCAGCGCCTCGTTGCCAATGGCTTCGCCCACGTTTTCAACCAGTTCCGGATTCCAGGTGCTGGACAGCAGCGAACCGATGGGAAATCCCGTACAGAAACCGTTCCGCTTGGGGTCGATACGGACCCCGGCCGGTCCGTCGCTGAGGATAATGGCCGGGATTCCCAGCCGGGGCACAGCCCGGGTCATCCCGGCAGCGCCAGGGACGGGTACTTTGAAGCCGAACGAGCCGGCCAGCATGCTTTTGTAACCGGCCCCTACCACCAGCGATGCCTTCTCCTTCAGGGTGAGGCAGGAAATGACTTCGTCGATGTTGTCCTCCCGGAGCGTCGTCTTTTCTTGAGCCATGGTCGATACAATGGCAAATACGGCTGCAATAGCCAGGAAACGTTTCATTCTACCGGTCTTTGTCATAAAAGAATTTCCAAAGCGGCGCGGCCATGAGGGCCTGCAGGATCTGGTTGTTTTGGAGAAGATCCCGGACATAGTCCTGTTCCAGGATAAAGACATCGATGTCCTCCGTGGCATCCAGATGCTGACCGGAAACTTTATCTACGCCGACGGCCAGGAAACTGTGCGCCAGGTTCGTGGATGTGGCGGGATTGGGGGATAAGGTCATCCACTCCTGCCACTCCCCTCCTGCGAAGCCGGTTTCTTCCAAAAGTTCGCGTTTGGCGGCCTCCAGGGGCGTTTCCCCCTTTTCGATGACACCGCACGGCAACTCGTAACAGGTCTTCCCGAGGGCATGCCGGTACTGGCGTTCCAAGACCATTTTACCATCTTTTGTTATGGCGATGATATTGACCCAGTCCGGGTATTCCAGGACATAATACTCATTGTTGACACGGCCGTCCGGCAGCTCGGCAATATCGCGCCGGGCGGTCAGCCAGGGCCGTTTGACCAGATACTCGCTCGAGAGTATCTTCCATTTTTTGTCTTCGTTGATTGTATTCATCATAGCAGGGCCGCCACTTTGGCGGCAAGACGGGCATTGTTCAGAACCAGTTGGATGTTTGATGCGAGGGAGTCGCCGCCGGTGATGTCCTTGATCTTGGCGAGCAGGAAGGGAGTCGTTTCTTTCCCTTTGATTCCCAGGCGGTTCGCTTCAGCGATGGCTTCGTCGATGGCGGCGTTGATCCGGTCCGGATCCATGGAGTACTCTTCCGGAATGGGATTCGTGACAAGCATGCCGCCTTCCAGGCCCATCTCGAGTTTTGCCCGGAAAGCCGATGCCAGCTCTTCCGGTGTGTCGATGCGATAATCGACCTTGAAGCCGCTCTTGCGGGTGTAGAAGGCCGGAAGTTCTTCGGTGCCATAGCCGATTACGGGCACACCTTTGGTCTCGAGGTACTCCAGCGTGAGACCCAGGTCCAGGATGGACTTGGCACCGGCGCAGATGACCATGACCGGGGTCTTGGCCAGTTCTTCCAGGTCTGCGGAAATGTCCATGGTGGTTTCGGCGCCTCGATGCACGCCGCCGACGCCGCCGGTGGCGAAGACTTTGATGCCGGCAAGCGCGGCGATGATCATGGTCGTTGTGACGGTGGTCGCGCCGTCCGCACCCCGTGCGACAAGCACGGGCAGGTCGCGGCGCGACGCCTTCGCCACGTCCCTCCCCTTCTTGCCAAGGTACTCAATCTCTTCCGGTGTCAGGCCGGCCTTCAAGCGACCGCCGATGACAGCAATGGTCGCCGGTACGGCGCCGTTGTCACGGATGGTCTGCTCCACCCGCAACGCAGTCTCCACGTTCTGCGGATAAGGCATCCCGTGCGAAATAATGGTCGATTCAAGTGCCACCACGGGCTTTCCGGCCACCTTCGCGGCCGCCACCTCGGGTGACAGGTCCAAATATTTGTTCATAGTTTCAGATTTTTCATGGCAGGATTGACGGCCGCAGGACTTTCCACGGCACAACGGGCGCAAAGCAGGCCGATCCGGGCACTCTCGGCGACGCTCGCCTGCGGCCCGGCATGCACGATGCCGGCCAAGAGCGCGTCTCCGCCGCCAGTAACGCTTCGTACGATACAGGGAAACGCGGGGTACTCGTACAGGTTTCCGTCGGCATGGACACGTAGTCCCTCCGCTCCGGCGCTTTCGTATATGCGCTTCACCCCTTTGATGCCCGCAAGGGTCTCATATTCAAGTGCATTGCATTTCAAGGCAAAGATGATCTGACGGGACGACATCGCCATCGCCTCCCGGATTCTGGCGGCTTTTGCCACCGATACCGCATCCAGATAGAGCGGCTTTTCACAGTGGTCGATGAGGAAAGCGAGCGTGCCGGGCATCAGGTTGGAATCGGCCACGACCGCATCGGCGGCGTTGATGACCTTGAGTCGGGCAGCGATCCAATCCGTGTCCATCCCCTCTATGGCATCCATGTCCGCGATGCCGCCCACGAGTTCGCCGTCGGCATTGTTGACCGAGACAAAGAACGAATGCGTGTGCTCGTCCGCAATCTCGCAATGGTCCGTGCCGATGCCCGTTTCCCGGCAGGCCTTTTCGATGACGGGGCCGAAAACCCCGCCCCCGAAGATGGTCAGCAGTTCTACCTCGTCCCCCAGCAGCACCAGGTTATGGGCAATGTTCCTGCCCACGCCTCCCCAGGAAACGTGCACTTTGCCGGGATTCGAATCCCCCACCCGGAACGCCTGGGCCGACGTCGCCGTAATGTCCACGTTCGCCCCGCCGATGACACACACTTTCATACGCAGCCCAAAGTTACTGCCTTTTTGCCACCCTTGCAAACTTTCTTGCCCGGCGCCCGACCGCCCTGTCCGGCCAAAGCCGCATGTCCGGTCCGGTTAATGTTTCATACCCGGTACGGTTCAATGTCTCACACATCGATATGCCCCTCACTTGATATATACCCATATTATGTGCTTTTGCCCCCTTTTCAAAGACCCGAAAAGCACACCGATGCGCCCTGGAGACCCTGTGAAGAGGTTTCGCGTGCGTTTGATTTTGAAATGGGAAGGCCGCATCGGGCGGCGGAGGGGTGACGGCGGAATTCGGGTTTCGGCGAACGCGAGCCGCGAGGGAAGGTGCGGTCCCGGCAGGGATGACGGCGTCTGTCTGAGCGCTAGTTAGGCCGGCTCGCCGGACTAACTGAGCGAGTTCGCCGTCAAGCGCCTTCCCGACACCGTGCGATCCCGCCGAAACCCGCATGGAGCCGGCGCCTCTCCGCCACCCGCCAGGGCTTCGTTGCATCTCTCATGAGAGCCAAGGTTCCGGTTGCAAAATCGCCTTTGTACAAGAGGCCGTTTTTGCAACCGGAGATTCGGCAACCTGGGGCTTTGGGAGCAACAGCCTTCTATGCTGTGGGTCTTGGATTCGACTTCCAGCTCATTTCTCATTGTAACCCGAGATTTACAACTCGAAATTCGCAAAGCGACTCGAAGTGCATCTGACGTGCCTGGAAGGCACATTTTGCCTCTATGCTCGCCCGAATTGTCGCGCAAAGAGGCTCAATATGCTCCTAAGGGGCGTAGAATCAGGGTTGAGCCTTTACGCGAATTTCGGGTTGGTACACCAAAGAGCTGGGCTCCGGATTCGCCGGGCGTCCAAGATTAAGGTACTTGTCCATTGTGACAAAGGTGATGAAAAAGACCGGCGTGCCCGGATTATTCGTTGCGAGCAAAACGCCCCATGACTGGCCGCTGAGGTCATAATGATGGCATCCGGGTTTTACGTCGAGCGGAAGCGCTTGTAAATCAGTGAATTAAGTAAAATTGGCTTGTTGATAATATCAAGTCAACAATTGATAAGTCATTAATGATCAATTATTTCTGTTTTACGTTATGAAAATCTCTCTCCAAAATGGAATCAACAATAAGAATCAATAATTAAAATGAGATTGACAAGGCTCTTCGTACTTGCGGCCGGTATTTTCGACGCAAATGCGGTCGATGAGGCAATCGGTAATGGATCGGAACGGGACATGGGAACAGTGGGAAGGAAACTATGAAGACCAGCAGGAAGGAGATTGCGAAAACCGTGGCTGGGAGACCGCAATTGGAGCTTTCAAATATAAAATATTTGAGAAAGATTGATTATATTTGTAAATTCAACCTTAGTGCACCGAAAAATGGATTTCACGCAGGCGAAACAGCGGATCGAGTGGCTGAAGGCGGTTCTCTGGGAGAACAGCCGGAAGTACTATGTGGAGAATGCGCCCACGATGTCGGACTATGAGTACGACCAGTTGATGCATGAGCTGGAGGCGCTGGAGGCGCAGTATCCGGAATACCGGACCGCGGACTCCCCTACCCAGCGTGTGGGCAGCGATTTGGAAACGCCTGGTGTTCAGAATATTGAAGCAGGAGCCAGCAAGGATTTCGCGAAGTATCCGCACAAGTATCCGATGCTCTCGCTGAGCAACACATACAGTATCGGCGAAGTGGAGGAATTCGCGGAAAGGGCTTCCAAGACACTGGAGATTCCATTCACCTACAGCTGTGAGCTCAAGTTCGACGGCACCGCCATTTGCCTGACCTACCGGAACGGCAAACTGTTCCGTGCCCTTACGCGGGGCGATGGTGTGGTCGGCGATGATGTAACCGCCAATGCCCGTCGCATCGACAATATCCCAGAAACCTTGAAGGGTGCCGGCTGGCCGGCGGAGTTCGAGATCCGCGGCGAGGTCCTGATGCCGTACGAGTCCTTCGACCGGTTGAACCGGGAACGGGAAGCCAATGAAGACCAGCCGTTTGCGAATCCGCGCAACGCGGCCAGCGGATCCTTGAAGTTGCAGGAGCCGGAGGAAGTGGGGCGGCGTGGCCTCATGTGTACGCTGTACCATATTCCCGCCGGGCAGGTGGACTTCCCTACCCACGACGATGCCCTGAGGGCCGCTGCGTCCTGGGGACTTCCCGTGTCCGACGAGCGCCGTATCTGTCGCAGCATCGAGGAGATCGAGGCTTTCATCGCCCATTGGGACACGGCTCGCAAGCAGCTTCCTTATGCCACCGACGGCATTGTCATCAAGATCAATGAAATGGACGCCCAACGCACACTCGGCTACACGGCCAAGTCCCCGCGCTGGGCCGTCGCGTATAAGTTCAAGGCCGAGCAGGCCCTGACGCCCATCCTGTCCATCGACTACCAGGTAGGCCGTACCGGCGCCGTGACGCCCGTCGCAAACATGGAACCCGTGTTCCTGTCCGGGACGATGGTCAAGCGCGCCACCCTCGTGAACGAGGACCAGATGACGATGCTGGACATCCACGAAGGCGACTGGGTGTACGTTGAAAAAGGCGGGGAAATCATCCCCAAGATCACCGGCGTTGAAGAATCCAAACGCCAGCCCGGTGCACGGCGACCGGCCTTCCCGAAAGTGTGTCCCGACTGCGGCACGCCGCTCGTGAAGCCCGAGGGCGAAGCGAAGTGGTTCTGCCCTAATACCGATGGATGCCCCACTCAGATCAAAGGCAAACTGGTACATTTCCTTGGCCGCAAGGCGATGAATGTGCTGGCGGGCGATGCCACGGTGGACCAGTTGTACAATCTGGACCTGGTCAAGACGCCGGCCGATTTCTACGACCTTCGCGAAAGCCAGCTGCTGATGCTGGAAGGCTGGAAGGAACGTTCCGCCCAGCGGTTCCTGGACAGTCTTCGGGAATCTCGGAACGTACCCTTTGAACGGGTTCTTTTCGCCATCGGCATCCGCTATGTGGGCGAGACGACGGCGCGGGATATCGCCCGACATTTCGGGGACATCGACACCCTGGCGAAGGCTTCGAAGGAGGAACTGGCCGCCGTTCCCGAAGTGGGCGAAGTCATTGCCGAGAGTGTGTACAAGTATTTCCGGGATGAGCGCCATTTGCAGGAAATCGAACGCCTGAAGGCCGCCGGCTTGCAGATGGCCGTCGTCAACCAGGCCGGAAACGCTTCCGACGCCCTTGCCGGAAAGATCATCGTCATCAGCGGCAATTTCTCCGTCTCCCGGGACGAGATGAAAGCCCTGATCGAGGCCAACGGCGGCAAGAACAGCGGTTCGGTCTCCGGCAAGACCTCCTTCCTGCTGGCCGGTTCCAAACCCGGCCCCGAGAAAATCAAGAAAGCCGAATCCCTGGGCGTTCCGATCCTGGATGAGGAAGCATTCCGCAAACTCCTTCCTGAAGGCGCTCTGCCCGGAGCTGCCGGTAACGATACTGAATTAACCCTGTTCTGACCCATGAATATCTTCGCACGGATCGCACATTGGACGAAAGTCCGTATCCGCTGGATGACCATCGTCATCAAGCGGATTGTCCGGTTCGTGACGCACGATATGTGGTATCTGAACATGGAGGACCTTTCCCGCTGGAAAGCCCGGCTGGTGGAAGATATCAAGGTGGTTTTCCTGATGCTCAAGGTGTTCTCCGACCAGAAGATTGGCTTCCAGGTGACGGCGCTTGCTTACCAGAGCATGATGTCCGTGGTGCCTTTCATCGCCATCGGCCTGTACTTAACGAACGGAATCGGTATCGCAGACCAGTTCAGCGCCTTCCTGTATGCGAACATCAGCAACCAGAAACTGATCCAGGACCTTCTCGCCGCTTCGCAGAAGATTATTGCGACGGCGGAATCCGGCCTGTTCGGTTTCATCAGCATGGCTTCCTTCCTGTGGATCCTCATCTGGCTGATGCTCACGGTCCGGCGTGTGTTCAACAACGTGTGGCAGGTCCAGGAGAAACGGAACTTTTTCCGCGTGCTGGGTGTGGGCATCGGCGTCCTCATCCTCTCCCCTTTCGTGATCGCCCTGTTCTTCTCCGGTTCCGTCGTGTACTCGACGGTGCTGGACTATATCGTTCCGAGCGGGCTGTTCTTCTCGGAACATCTGAAAAACTTCCTGTCCTGGGCCTTGTTCGCCGGTGCATCCGTCCTGATCCTGATGGTGATGTACAAGTTCGTGCCGGCCGCCCGGGTCCATACGCGCTGCGCCTTCAAGGCGGCGCTGATTGCCGGCATCGGTTTTACGGCCGTGCAATATCTCTATCTGGAAACACAGGTGATGGTGGCCAAGCAGAACGCCATTTACGGCGTCCTGGCCGCCTTGCCGCTCTTTATGATCTGGCTGAACATCGGATGGACCATCGTCCTGTACGGAGCGGAGCTCTCCTACTCCTTCCAGCACGTGAACCATCTGAATTTGAGTGAGGTGCTATGAGTTATTCCGAGTTTACCGAGAAAGATTACGAGCTCATCGACCACGACTGGCAGGTGCTGTACGCATCGGCCCGGAAACGGTGTGCGGACGACCGCGAGTTGGATATGGTCTGCAAGGCCTACGCTTTTGCCAACGAGGCGCACAAGAATGTCCGCCGCCGCAGCGGGGAGCCCTACATGCTGCATCCCATCGCCGTGGCCCAGATCGTCGTGGATGACATCGGCCTGGGCTACAAGTCCATCTGCGCCGCTCTCCTGCACGACGTGGTGGAAGATACGGATTATACCGTGGACGACATCCGCGACCGCTTCGGCGACAAGGTGGCCAGCCTCGTGGACGGCCTCACCAAGATCAAGAACGTCCTGGACAACGAGAACAGCGACCTGTCGGCCCGGAGCCTCCAGGCGGAAAACTTCAAGCGCATCCTCCTCACGCTCAACGACGACCCGCGCGTGGTCCTGATCAAACTGGCCGACCGCCTGCACAACTGCCGGACCATCGAGTTCATGCCCGAGCACAAGCGGGACAAGATCCTGAGCGAGACGATGTTCGTCTTCATCCCCCTTGCCCACCGGCTGGGTCTGTACAGCGTCAAGAGCGAACTGGAAAACATCTGGCTGCGCTACAAGGAACCCGAAGCCTACCAGGATATCAGTTCCCGGATCAACCGGAATATCCAGCAGCGGGCGAAGGAAATCAATGCCTTCATCGAACCCATTGATTCGGCGCTGGAGAAGGCTGGTTTCAAGTTCGAGATCAAGAAGCGGGTGAAAACCCCGTATTCGGCCTGGCACAAGATGCAGGTCAAGCAGATCCCTTTCGAGCAGGTGTACGACCTCTATGCCATCCGGATTATTTTCGACCCGGACCGTAGCAACGGTGAATCCGAACGGGACCAGTGCTACCACGTGTTCTCCATCATCACGGGCATTTACCGCTATATGCCCGAACGCCTGCGCGACTGGGTCAAGCATCCCAAGTCCAACGGTTACGAGGCCTTGCACTGCACCCTGCTCAGCCCTTCCGGCATCTGGGTGGAAGTCCAGATCCGCACCCGGCGGATGGACGACATCGCCGAGAAAGGTATTGCGGCCCACTGGACTTACAAGCAGAACGGTTACGTGAGCGAGAATGACAGCGAGATGGACCTCTGGCTGGAGCGGATCAAGGAAGTCCTCGTGAACCCGGATGTCAACGCCCTGGAGCTGCTGGATATCATCCACAACGACCTCACCAGCGCGGAGATATACGTGTTCACGCCGAAAGGCGAACAGCGCGCCATCGAGAAAGGTGCGACGGTGCTGGATTTCGCCTATCAGATCCATACCGAGATCGGCGACAAGGCCATCGCCGCCAAGGTCAACCAGCGGCTGGTAGCCCTCAACCATGTCATCAAGACCGGCGACCAGGTGGAAATCATCACCGCCGGGGATGAGCATCCCAAGCGTGAATGGCTCCAGTTCCTGAAAACACGCCGTGCCCGTACGGAAGTGATCGACTATTTCAAGAACGAGCGCCGGCAGACGGTGGAATACGGCCATCAGATCCTGGATGAGAAAGCCAAGCAGCTCGGGTTCTCGAAACTGGATGAGGCCGCTTTGCAGCGCATCCAGGTCGCATACGGAGAATCTGACCGCGAGGAACTTTTCTACCGGATCGGAATCGGGGCTGTCAAGGTGGACAACCTGGGCGACGTCCTGAAGTCCAAGCAGCGGGTCTCCCTGCTGCGGAAGTTCTTCATGCAGAAGGAAAAACCGCCGAAGAAGCAGGAAGAAACCTATATCATCGGCGGAAAGGACGACGACGGGCACCTGTTTGTCATCGCCTCTTGCTGCAACCCGATTCCCGGGGATCCCGTGGTCGGCTTCAAGTCTCCGGACGGACGGATCACGGTCCATAAGAAATCCTGTCCGGTGGCCGAGGAGATCGCCGCCACGCATGGCGACTGGGTGGTCGTCCCGAAGTGGCTGGAAGTGGCCAAGCCGCAGGCGTTCCTGGTACGGATTTCGCTGAAAGGACTGGACCGGGTGGGCCTGCTGAACGAGATCTCCCGCTTCCTGTCCCTGGTGATGGGCGCCAACATGCGGCGGCTCAACCTCAGCGCGGACGACGGCATCTTCGAGGGATACATCGACCTGTATGTCAACAGTACGGAAGTCCTGTCGAAGATCATCAAGAAGCTCTCCACCATCGAGGGCATCGAGTCGGTGTCCCGCGTCGAGTTATAATGAATTGAATATGAAGAAATTGTCGAAATATATCCCGCTCATTCCGGCCGCCCTGGTCCTCGGGGCGATGATGTTCCCGTCGGGGTGCGCGAACACCACCACACCACCGTCCGGTGGCGCGAAGGACACCATCCCTCCCGTGCTCGTGAAGACGTATCCCCTGCCCGGCGAGGTGAATGTCCCTACGCACAAGACACAGGTCAAGTTCACCTTCGACGAGTACGTGGTGGTCAAGGATGCCAACAACATCTTCCTGTCTCCCCCGCTGGAGAAGAAACCGAAATACAAGATTTCCGGGAAAAGCATCGTCGTTTCCTTCGAATCCGACCTGGACTCCAATACGACCTACACGCTGGACATCACCGGCGCCATCGCCGACAACAACGAGGGCAACATGTACGAAGGCTACACCCTCGTCTTCTCCACAGGTTCCCAGATTGATTCGATGTGCTTGACTGGTCTTATCCAGGACTGCAACACGCTGATGCCTGTCAAGGGCGCCACAGTCCTCCTGTATAAGGACCAGGCGGATTCCGCCATCTTCCTGCACCGGCCGGATGCGGCGGCCAAGACCGATGACTGGGGCTTCTTCAGCGTCCGCAACATCAAGGATACGGTATATCGGGTGTACGCCTTGAAGGACGCGAACAACAACAACATCTACGAACCGGACAACGAAAGCGTCGGCTTCCTGGACGAACCCTACCGGCCGCTTACCGTCTTCAACGATTCCATTTACGAGTTCAAGAAATTCAACATGAAGGACACGGCCCTGTGCCTGGCGCGGAAGACGGATGTGGAACTGAATCTGTTCCGGGAGAAACCCTCCAAGCAGTTCATTGTCAAGAAGGAACGGGTGGGCGCCCGGACGGCGTACCTGACTTTCATGGCACCGGACGCCAAGGTGAATTCCATGAAGATCCGGGGGCTGCCCGCCGAAAAACTCATCTCCCAGTTCAACCCGCAGAAAGACAGCCTCGAACTGTGGGTGAACGACCAGCGGAAGATGCCGGACACCTTGCAGCTGCAGATCAATTACGACAAGACGGACTCCCTGGGGAACCTTGTCCCTACCGACGAGCTCGTGAAACTCGCCCTGGACAAGGCGAAGCGGGCCGAGATGCAGAAGAGTTCCCAACGGGACATCAAGCATGAAGACACCATCGCCGTGTTCAAGAACGAAGTCGATCCGACGACCGTGGAACAGTACGGCTTCAAGGTGGAATTCAAGTACCCGCTCATCCAGGAAACCTGGGATTCGCTGACCTTCCGTTCCGTCAATCCGCGCCAGCAGGAGAAGATCGAACAGTACACGGTGACGCGGGATCCCCACAATCTGCGCGTGTACACCATCATGCCACGAGAACCGCTCCAGCCCGGTTTCGACTATTCCCTGAAGATTCCGTACCGGAAATTCCGGGACGTCAACGGTTTTTACAACGACAGCACCGTGATGAAGGTTACCCTGCCTACAGACGAAAAGCTGAGCTCCATCTCCTTCGAGTTGAACAAGGTCAAGAGCCGCTACATCATCGACCTGCTGAGCGAAAAGCGGGACAAGGTGATCCGCAGTTTCACGGTCGATGCCGACCAGACGGTTCTTTTCCCGTATGTCAAGGCAGGAAAGTATTGTGTCCGCATTACCGAGGACCGCAACGGGAACGGTTTGGTGGACACGGGCAGCATCCTGGAGCACCGGCAGCCGGAGAAAGTGATGTTCTTCAAGGTCAAGGACCAGTTCCTGATCGACATTCCCGAACGCACGGAGTATGTGCAGCAGCTTGACATGGAGGAACTGTTCAAATGAGAAAGGCTGTAAAGATCCTGCTTCTGGCGGTATTCGTGACCGCCCTTCCGCTTTCCGCGCAGGAGAACCGGAAGAAGAAGACCTTCGACCCGGATATAGAGTTTTTCCAGCTCCCCGACTCCGTCACCAACGAGTATCTGGACAACGTGGACATGCCCAAGAAGGCCAAAATCAACGATTACTGGATCGTGGGTGTCCATGGCGGCGTTTCCGTGCAGCACGGTTACTTCAACCCGCCGCGCATCGTGCGCCTGTATCCCAACCAGCCGGTTTACGGCTTCTCGATCACCCGTTATGCGACGATGATGAACATGTTCCCGAACCTGGGGATGGAATTCGGCTTCCAGCACAACTACGAAGGCTATAATTTCAAGGAATTCGAATCCGACGGATACACCTACCGCCAGCACATCGACGGCGCCTTCGAGGCGTATATGGAGGTTCCGGAAGTGTTCCTGCTCACGCACGGTCACATGGACATGGGGCAGTATGCCAAGCTTATCATCAAAGCGGGCATGTTCGGCGGATACAGGATGAATATCACCCGCATCGGCGAGGGCATCCAGCCGGAGATTCTCAATGATTTCAAGGATACGGACAACCGTTGGACATACGGTGTGCAGGGCGGACTGGGATTCGGCCTGATGTTCGATCCGATCGAGATCCACCTGGGCGTGCAGATCAAATGGGGCTGGTCTTCCTTCCACCAGCCCGACGTGGCCAGCCCATATTATTACCGCTACTCCTATCCGCTGGACGGTGCCGTCACCCTGGGCGTCTATTACCAGCTTTCCAAGCGCCGGGGGCATTCCCGCGCGGCGCTCCGCCGGATGGCCCGGGAAACGGTTGCGGAAGAAATGAACCCTGAAAAGGATCGGTGATGGAAACACGAACAGTCAAAGTGGGTAACGTCCTTATCGGCGGAAACAACCCGGTCGTCGTCCAGACGATGTGCAATACCCATACGTATGATGTCGATGCGACGGTGGAACAGACGCTTCGGTTGGCCAAGGCCGGCGCGCAGCTCGTCCGGATCACCGTACCCGGCCTGCAGGATGTCCCGCATATCCGGGAAATCAAGGCCAGGCTCCGCGCAGCGGGCTGTCAAGTCCCGCTGGTGGCCGATATCCATTTTTCCTCCGAGACGGCCATCGCCGTGGCTTCCGTCGTGGAGAAGGTCCGGATCAACCCGGGCAACTTCCACAAGGACCATGACGAAGCCCGGCGGCAGTTCGCCCGTTTCCTGGAGGAATGCAAACAGTATGGTACGGCCATCCGCATCGGCCTGAACCATGGGTCCCTGGGGGCCTACATTGTCGATCGGTTCGGCAATACGCCGCATGCGATGGCGCTGGCCGCGATGGAATGGATCGAGATGTGCATCGAGGCCGATTTCTGGAACGTAGTCGTCTCCTTGAAAGCCAGCAACACGGTCGTCATGATTGAAGCCTACCGTGAACTGGCGCGGATGATGCAGGAGCGCGGTGTCGTCTTCCCGCTGCATGTGGGCGTGACGGAGGCCGGCAACGGTGACTCCGGCCGCATCAAATCCTGCGTCGCCATCTCCACGCTCCTCGCCGAAGGAATCGGAAATACCGTCCGCGTTTCCCTGACGGAAGACCCGGAGAATGAAATCCCCGTCGCGCAGTATCTGGCTGCCAGATATTCTGACGCGCCTTACCCTGTACTTACGGAACGTGAGAACATCGTATTGAAAGCTGCGTGCGACTATGGCAAACCCCTGTTGGACCGCACCATCGACACGGTATCCTTTCCGGAGCTGGAGCCTTCCTTCGCCGCGTATCTGACCGACGAACTGCTGCAGGCTTGCCGGCGGAAATTCTATCGGCCCGAGTATATCGCCTGCCCCGGCTGCGGGCGTACGATGTATAATCTGCAGGAGGCTTTCGAAGCCGTCAAGGCACGGACTGGGCATCTGCAGAACGTTGTCATCGCCGTAATGGGCTGCATCGTGAACGGCCCAGGCGAAATGGCCGACGCCGACTGGGGCTATGTGGGTGAAGGCGGCGGCAAGGTGACCATCTACCGCGGAAAAGAACCTGTCCTACGGCATATTCCCGACAGCGAGGCTGTCGATAAATTGGTTGAACTCATTGAATCCGAACGATGAAACGCACGATTCTCCTCATGCTGGCGCTCTTTTGCGTCACGGTTTCCTTCGCACAGAAAAAGACCACTTACAAGGTCGCCCAGCGCGATACCTGCGACCTGTACATGGACGTCTATGACCCGGTCGTCATCCCCGGCGACACCCTGGACCGTCCCACCATCCTGTATGTCTTCGGCGGCGGCTTCATCATGGGCCAGCGCGACGATCCATGGGTACTCCCCTGGTTCAAGCTTCTCAATGAGAACGGCTACCGGGTGGTTTCCGTCGACTATCGCCTGGGGCTCAAGGGCATCCAGATGCGCTTCGACCTGTTCCATCTGATCCAGAGCGCCGACTACACCAAAAAGGCCGTTGACATGGGCGTGGAAGACGTTTTCTCGTCCGTGCAGTACCTGGCGGAACATGCGGATGAGCTGGGCGTGGATATGGACAATATCGTCATTGCGGGCAGTTCCGCCGGAGCGATGATTTCCCTGTCCTGCGAGCTAGAGGCCTGCAACCGGACGGCACGCGCCGTCAACCTGCCCGAAGGTTTCCATTTCGCCGGCGTGATGTCGTTTGCGGGGGCGATCATGTCCGATTCCGGGAAACCCGTTTACAAGCGCAGACCCTGTCCGCAGCTGCTCATCCATGGCACCAAGGACGGCGCCGTCTCCTACGACAAGATGGGCTTCGGCCGACGCGGCATGTTCGGCAGCAGCTATCTCGTGGAAAATGTCCTGAAACCCGCCGGATTCACTTACCAGATTTACCGGTACGTCGGCCACAGCCATGACATGGCTGCCAACATGATGGCCAACTGGCCGGAGGAAAAACGGTTCCTGGAGGTTTCCGTGATAGGCAGGAAGGCCTTGACTATCGACAGCACGGTCGATGACCCGACGATGCCGGTCTTCCAGTCGGTCAGCCTGGACGATATCTATTGATTATTCCGGAAGGATCGCGATCACTGATTCCACAGCCTTGACCTTGTCGCCGATCTTCACCTGGATGTCGGCGTCAAGGGGCAGGAACATGTCGATGCGGGAGCCGAACTTGATGACACCGCACTGGTCGCCTCGGTTCTCCATGTTTCCGGGCTCGGAGTAGCAGACGATCCGACGGGCGAACGTACCGGCGATCTGCTTGAAGAAAACCTCTCCATGCCTGTTCTGCAGGCAGCTGGAGGCGTGTTCATTGAGTTCCGAGGACTTCGGATGGAAGGCCAGCAGGTACTTGCCCGGATGGTACTTGTAGTAAGTCACCTTTCCGTTCATCGGCCAGAAATTGCAGTGGACATCGAAGAAGTCCATATACACGGAGACCTGGATGCAGTCCCGCATCAGGAATTCCTTCTCGAAGACTTTGTCCAGGATGACGACCTTTCCGTCGGCCACCGAGGTGACCAGGCGGTCGTTCTCATAATCCGGAACAGTCCGGTCCGGCACCCGGAAGAACCAGGTGATGAAGAACATGAAGATGACGAGGACGGCCGAGATCGGGATGGAAATCCACGGGTTGTGGATAAACCGGGCGTTCAGCCAGATGAGGACCGCGCAGATACACCAGGAGACGAGTATCGTCGAATAGGAGTCTTTGTCGATGCGGATGCTTCGGATCAGTCGCTTCATGGTTTCCGTTTATTGCAGGCCGATGATGACCAGGTAAATGACGCCGGCCGGGATGGCGAAGAGCGCGCTGTCGAAACGGTCCAGCATGCCCCCGTGTCCGGGAATGATGTTGCCGGAGTCCTTGATGTCGCACACCCGTTTCCACTGGGACTCGAACAGGTCGCCGAAAACGCCTGCCACATGCATGATGACGGACAGGATGACGGCATGGACCATGGGATAGGTCCACAGGCCCGTCCACACGAGGATCAGCCCCGCCAGGACGGCGAACAGCAATCCGCCCCAGAATCCGGCCCAGGTCTTTTTCGGAGACACGGTCGGGAAGAGTTTCCCGGTGTATTTCCCGAGCAGCATCCCGATGCAGTAGGCGCCCACGTCCGATGCCCAGATGATGATGAAGAACGAGAGCATCGGCCGGCCGTCGAACTGTCCGGCGGCGTCGAAAACGACGAAATTGGACAGGGTAAGCGGTGCCGCGATGTACATCAGGCCCGTGTACAGGAAAGCGAAAAGCTTGAAATCCACCTTGTCCTTCACGAACAAAGTGGAAATCATCAGCAGCAGGAGCAGGACGGCGTTGACGCTGACCAGGCGGATGTCCAGGCGGAAAGCCATGACGCAGAACAAAGTCAGGAACGCGCAGCATCCCAGCACGATGGCCAGCAGGCGGGTCCGCGGGAACCGGTCCCCCATCGTCATGCGGTAGAACTCGTAGAGCATCGTCACCATCATGAAGACGAGGAGAGCGGCGTACAGATACTTGTTGAACAGGAGCCCGCCGATGACAATCGCCAGGAAGCAGACACCCGATATCGTTCTTGTGACGGTATTATTCATCCTTTGCCGTTTCTGCGGGCTGATCGTCTTCCGCCGGTTTCACCTTGGGGCCGAGGATCCGCTCGATATCTTCCGCAAAGATAACTTCTTTTTCGAGAAGAAGCGCACCCATCTGCATGAAACCGTCCTTGTGATCCTCGATGAGACGGTAGGTCCGGTCGTGTACTTCCTGCACGATGGCCTTCACTTCTTCGTCCATCAGTTCGGCCGTCTTTTCAGAATAGGGCTTGGTGAGGTTGTACCCGCGGGCGCCGGTGGAGTCGTAGAAGGAAAGGTTGCCCACCTTGTCGCTCATGCCGTAATACTGGACCATGCTGTAGGCCATGCCGGTCATCCGCTCGAGGTCGTTCAACGCACCTGTGGAAGGCTCGCCGTTCAGGATTTCCTCCGCGACGCGGCCGCCGATGAGCGCACACATCCGGTCCATCATCACGCTCCGGGACCAATTCTTCCTTTCTTCCGGAAGATACCAGGTCAGGCCGAGGGCGTTTCCGCGCGGGATGATGCTCACCTTGAACACAGGATCAGCGTACGGTAGGAGCCAGCCCACGATGGCGTGGCCCGCCTCATGGTAGGCCGTGGTCCGTTTCTCAGCCGGGGACATGATGGTGTTGCTCTTCCGCTCGAGGCCGCCGATAATCCGGTCAACGGCATCCAGGAAGTCCTGCTGGGTCACCGTTTCGTGATTGCGGCGGGCCGCGGTCAGGGCAGCCTCGTTACAGACGTTCGCAATGTCGGCCCCGGAGAAGCCGGGCGTATGTTTGGCCATGAACTCCACGTTGAAGTCCGGGGCGACCTTGATACCGCGCAGATGCACCTGGAAAATCTCCTCACGCTCCTTGAGCTCCGGGAGTTCGACATGGATCTGCCGGTCAAAGCGGCCGGCGCGCATCAGCGCTTGGTCCAGGATGTCCGCCCGGTTCGTGGCGGCAAGGACGATGACACCGGAATTGGTACCGAAACCGTCCATTTCCGTCAGCAGCTGGTTCAAGGTGTTTTCCCGTTCGTCATTGG
>JAEEGJ010010513.1_pt1 | contig 24033 bp, 21 predicted proteins | sample 8958761 | NCBI WGS metagenome assembly JAEEGJ01 (sample SAMN16246546, study PRJNA631951) | gut metagenome | biome: gut microbiome; feature: rumen; material: RS-attached | host: Bos | place: Iran: Karaj | collected 2018-10 | reverse complement strand
GAAGGGAATGCGCAACGGCCTTAATAACCGAAGAAGTGGTGCTGAGCGCCGAACTTGCCCTTGTATGTGCCAGCTTCCTTTCTCTTTGCGAGCTCGTTCTTAACCATCTCGGAGAAGAGCTTCTCGGACTCGATGAGGGATACCTGAACGTTGCCGTGAGGGTCTCTCTCGAGGAAGAGCTGCTGCTGGATGCCCTGAGGAAGGATATCGAAAACCTTGAAAGCATCAGCGGAAAGGCCTGCCTTGATGAACTCATACTTAGCGTTCCAGTCAGGAAGTGCGTTGAACTGAGCTGTCTTCTCGCCTGCGAGGAGCTCGTTGATCTCAGCGATGAGAGCGGAGAACTCAGGAACGAACTCTACGATACCCTCAGGGATGATAGCAACACCGAAGTTATCGCCGTTAGCTGCTCTCTTCTCAACAGAGTCAGCGATCTGGTTTGTGATGTCAGCAAGAGACATCTTCTTAGCTGCAACTTCCTCACCGATGAGGCAGATGTTAGGCTGTGTCTCGAGAGCGCACTCAAGAGCAACGTGGGAAGCAGAACGTCCCATAACCTTGATGAAGTGCCAATACTTCTTTGCGGAGTTAGCATCTCTCTCGATGTTGCCGATGAGCTCGGAATATGTCTTTGTAGCAGTATCGAAACCGAAAGATGCCTCGATGTCCTCATTCTTGAGGTCGCCGTCGATCGTCTTAGGGCAGCCGATAACCTGAATGCCTGTGTTATTTGCAGCCATGTACTCAGCGAGAGTAGCTGCGTTTGTGTTGGAGTCATCACCACCGATGATTACGATAGCTGTAAGACCGTTCTCTTTTGCATAATTTGCAACTGTCTGGAACTGCTCAACTGTCTCGAGCTTTGTTCTGCCGGAACCGATGATATCGAAACCGCCTGTGTTTCTGTATGCGTCGATGAACTTGTCGTCGAACTCAACATAATCATTCTTAAGAAGTCCGTCAGGTCCCTTCTTGAAGCCGAGGAGCTTGTTTTCAGGGTTTGTAGCCTTCAAAGCGTCATAGAGACCGGAGATAACGTTGTGTCCGCCGGGAGCCTGACCGCCTGAGAGGATAACGCCTACAACCTGCTTCTTGGCAGCTGATGTATTAGCGCCCTTTACGAATGTGATCTCGGGCTTACCATATGTGTTGGGGAAGAGAGCCTTGATCTTTTCCTGATCTGCAACAGACTGTGTTGCTGCGCCTTCCTGTACTGAGATTTCTGCAATACCGTTTCTAAGCATGCCCGGAAGCTTGGGCTGATACTCATATCTGGCTTTCTGAAGTGGTGAAATATCCATAGCTGTACTCCTTATAAAATAAAATACACAAGAATAATAATTAATCGGCAGACAAAAGTAAATGATAGATTTAGGGCTTTGTGTATGATTATCAGTACTAAACAGCCAAACCAGTCAAATCAATTTGTCAATTACCACTAAAAAAGTAATTTGATTGTCAAACAATTTGTCTGAAACTCTATTAACATTCGCATTTTGATTTGATAAAATCCAATTCGTATGGGGTAGAACTTAATGCGAAATCCCAGGAATAAAATTTCTAGGAGGGTCATATATTATGGCAGAAAACACACCGGCTCAGGGTCAGTCAAAGGGTAAGTCAATCGCTTGCATGGCATGCGGTATCGCTTCCATCGTTCTTTCATGGTCTTATGGCTGCGGTCTCATCCCCGCAATCGTATCTCTCGTTCTTGGAAGCCAGTGCGCTAAGGAAGGCGTTCAGAACACATTCACAAAGGTTGGTAAGATCACAGGTATCATCGGCCTCATCTTGTCAATCGTACTTGGTGTTATCATGATCATCGTTGCTGTTGCTGCAGGTGCAGCTGCAGGTATGTCAAGCTACTAATACCGGTTAGCAAACAAATTTAAAGCCGTCTGGAATTCCGGGCGGCTTTTTTTATGTTCTGTTTTATTCAGTTACCTCTTTCGTTTTGGTCTTCTTTTTCGAACAGTCGACTACAGTAAAGATAATGGCAAATGTAAACAGCAGTATGCTTATTATCTGTGACGTTGAAAACCCGAACAGAAATCCTCTTATCTCATCCCCTCTGAAAAATTCCAGAATGAATCTTACGACGGGATACATGTAGAAATACAAGACTAATAGTCTTTGCTGAAACTTCTTTTTCCTGTGCAGTACGAAAAGAATTATAAAAATGATTAGGTTGCAGGCCGCCTCTATAAGCTGGACCGGGAATCGGTTAACATCATTTACTGCAGGATTTAAAGTATTTCCGTGTACCGTAAAACCGAATCTGCATTCAACTCCGTAGCAGCATCCTCCCAGGAAACATCCGATCCTTCCGAATGTGTGGAATAACGGAATGCATACGGCATACATGTCAAACATAACATCCTTATGTCCGAACTGCGTTTTGCAGACAACAGCCATACCTGCAATACCGCCGAGAAGACCTCCGTAAAAAACCATTCCTCCCAGATACTGACCAAACAGTATCGACATGAAATCAATAAAACCGTAGTCAGATACATGGCGAAACAGATCAATGATTTTAGAAATATTTGTAATGCCGAAAACAATATGTCCACCGATTACAAGGCCTATCATTATGGCAACCGTGGAAACTATAAGGTCATCAATACAAAGACCTTTCTTCTTCCTTACCATCAGATATCCTACAGCAAAGCAGACCGCGAGGCCGACTAATGCGCAGATTGCATATGAACCTATTGTTTTTCCGAAAATCTCTACAACTGGATACATAACATAATAAAAGCAGTTGCCTCAAAAAGAAGCAACTGCTTAACAAATTAATCAGTTAATTAACATTAACCTGCCGCTGCTGCTGCGCCGACGCATACAACACAAGCAACGCAAACGCCCAATACGAAGAACAAGATAGCGCCGTAAATTGTACCAACGATAGAAAGTACAAGACCGACTGTTGCAATAATCTTCTTCTCGCCTGCTGCTGTTGCTTCCTTACGAGCACCTGCAGACTTGATGATACCGATGATACCGCAAATCATAGCAGCCAAGCAGATGATGATGATAGCTATAGCAGCACCGACTGATGTATCCGGATTGTCTGTAGGGATAGCATTTGAAATGTTAGGAAGTAAAACTGAAATTGCACCGAGTACGAGACCGACAATTTGCTTATTCTTTGTAGTTTCCATAGTGACCCTCCTATTATTATTTGTGCGACAAATTCGCACGGACCTGACTAATTATTGCATTTATCATTAAAAAAGTAAATGCACAATAATATTTGATAGCTCAATCCGGCTTAATAACCGGAATATATCCGCTGTCCTCTACGATCTTCTGGCCTTCAGGAGATAACATAAAGTCAACCGCCTTATAGACGTTCTCGTTGGTCTCGCCCTTTCTGTAAATCGCATAGACACCGCCCGAAACAGGATAGGAACCGTCTGCGATCGTCTCAACCGTGGGCTCGATGCCGTTGATCTTGAGGATCTTAACTCCGCCCTCTGCTAGCATTCCGGTTACATAGTATCTGAAAGAGAAACCGATGGGGCTTCCCGTTATTGCCGTGTAGTCAGGAACGATCGGAACATCGCCCATAAGCTTTTCGAGCGCTGTCTGTGAGCCGCTTCCTTCATTACGGCGCATGGCAGCGATCGGTATGTCATTTCCTCCGAGCTCACTCCAGTTTGTAATCTGTCCGGAGTAAATGCCTCTTATCTGATCGACCGTGATGTCATCAACCGGATTGTTGGCATTCACGATGAAAACAAACGCGTCTGATCCGATCTGTACCATCTCAAGTTCAACACCGTTCTCGGCCGCATAAGCGAGCTGCTCATCGGAAGGCTGTGCGCAGATGATCAAGTCTGCATTGCCGTCAACGATATCCTTGTATGCGCCCCTGGTATTTGTATAATGCATGGCGCTGGAAGGATCGTATCCTTCACCGTTAAAGATGACCGAGTCTTCCGGATAGATGCTTTCTACAAATCCGGCATATATCGGAAGCAGAGCTGCCGCACCGTCGATAGTCGGGATGTCACCTTCAAGTCTTACTGCGCCTTCTGTCGAATATACATTTTCTGAACCTGTGAAAGGCACATAGTCTGCCACTTCAACGCTCATCTTCTGCATGCCCGGTGTGTGGTGGCTTATCACTCTTTTAATGAACAGCTGGTATATCGCAAGATCAAGTCCGGCGAACAAAACTATGAGCAGAGCAATTACCGCAAGCTGTTTTCCAAGTTTTTTCTTATCCATATCAATATCCCCAATTCGCGATCATCTCAACTATAGAGATTTCTTTCCAAAGATTGTATCCGTGGATCAAAAGGGCTGTTGTGGTCCCTATTCCGACGACCATGATAACCGCCAGTATAATTACAAACGTCTTATCCTTCATGGTCTTACCTCACATGTGTGCAATTGCTGAAGCCAGCATTGCAAAGAGGGCGGCTTCAGCAAGGCTGCAGAGCAGGAAATACCCAGAAATGCAGCCGAATACTACGGCTTTCGTCTTTCTGGCGCCCTTTTTCTTCACCTGTATTACTGCAATTATGAACAAGACCAGAAAAACGAGAAATGTTACCGGTAAAAATGCCCCAATTACGGTACCCAAAATGTTATTCATGATGCGTTCGAAACTTTTTGCCGCCAACATAACAGCTAATACTTGATCCATTCTTTATTCCTCCCTATTTTTTCAGCCGCATGCTCACATGTGTGAGATACCTTCTGCGAACCATATGATCAGTAATGCTTCTACAATGAGATAGGAGAAAGCCGCGCCTGAGATAATGCCGTACGTCAAAGCTTGGGTCTTATTCTCCCCGCCTTTTTTATATTTGCGTATATGTATTATTGAATTGACCAGGCAGATTACGAAGAACACCGGCGGTGCTACGAACATGACGAGTGTTACAACCAAAAGCAGAAACTCTTCCATCACTGCCTCCCAAGAGAATCTCTGTATTCTTCAACTTCTTTCCTGTCGAACGAAGATATCAGTCTGCAGTCATCCTTATCCAGAAGTCTGTAATGCCCGGAAACATAATTTTGCTGGAGCCTGATCCCGTTCTTCTCATCTATCACGCGCCACCAGACCTTGCCGCCCATCGTCGGCGGATATTTGATATGTCTGTCCTCAAAGGCCAGTGCATGGATAAGATCGCCCGCTTCACCGCCTACTATTCCCTGGAGCACTTCGCTCTTCTCGAAAACGGATACGACAGCAATGACTTCAGTCCAGGACAGCTCGCGTCTGCCCTTCTCGGTCTCAACAAGAGTCTTCTTGGAGATACCGAGCATCTCACTCATTGCCTCCTGGGTTATTCCATACTCAGTCCGGATGAGCTTGAGCTTGCTGCTTACAGTCCTGATCAATTCTTCGCGCTTCATGTTATCCGTGCGTTCCTTTGATAGTCAAACTATATAGTGTAATTTTACACCTTTGGTGTGAATTTGCAACTTCGAATCGAGCTGTACGGCGAAAAGTACGGCAAACGATACGGCTATGCCGTACTGACAGCCGTATTTAAAGCCCAAAATCCCATAAAAATACGGCAAGCGATACGGTATAGCCGTATTACTTGCCGAATTAAAACTTGATACATTAAATACTCACGATGCTTGCTGACAAGACTCCCATACCAATGCGTCATCGGGGATCATATCATTAAAAGCAGTCATAACCTGGCTTACGAAGTAATCTCTGTCAAAATTTGCCTTATCATACAAAAGCACATAAATGACTTCCCTGCCCGGTCTGTATTTGCCTAGAGAAAAACCATTCATTTTGGTTACAGTCTTCATGGAATAACCGACTTTATCATTCATACCAAGAATTTCAAGGTATGCACATCGGTCAATTTCATAAAAGTTCACCAGACAATCCGGATTAATTGTCTCTTCTATTCCTTCCAAATATATTTCCGTTTCATATTTAAACGGGATACCCATAAACTTCAGCAAATCAGCTCCCATGAGTTCATTCTTGGACTTCAGATCCCCATGATCACTAACCGTGGGATTATCCGGTTGATATTTCCCGCAACGTTCGGTCTGTCTATTGTAGTATTCATTATTCATTTTATGAGGATCTGAATACTGCTTTATGGGGAAGTTCACTCTTGGCGGAGCAAAACTGTATCTTGTATTCCAATCATTAAGAAGCTCATCATACTCAGTTTTAATTTTTAGATATTCGCTAATTCTCTCTGAATACTTCCTGCCCAATTCAGTAGCAACATTCAAGATTCGGGGATGCCTTGTATTAAATCTCGGCATATCCGGATCCTTTGAAATTAATACATATTGTTTACCGCGCACAGTTTTGAAACGTCCTTGCAGCATTTTTTCTAATTTAAGTCTGCGGTACTCAAGCTTCACTGCATGTACTTTCATTGGCAACAAAATACTGTTCATAGTTCAAAGTCCTCGTTATAGGTTTGTTGATTGTATTATGAATGCCAAATACTAAAAAAGGTGGAAATAGACAAAAGTTGAGACAAGTCTTGAAATATTATTGAGATTATTAATTGTAGATCAGTATTGTAGATACAGGGTGGTGCCTGCACCACCCTAAACACAAAACAGCACCTGCATTACTAGCTGTCAATGGTGCTGAAGGCAAGGCTAGCCGTCCATTGACAGCGAGAAAAAGCAGGTGCTAGAGACCATACCTTTTAAATGCGGCGAAAAGTACGGCTAAGCCATACTGACAGCCGCATTAAGAGCACATAATCTCCATAAAATACGGCAAACGATACGGCTATGCCGTACTGACAGCCATATTAAGAACCCAAAAATCCATAAAAATACGGCAGATGATACGGCTATAGCCGCATTATCTGCCGTATTTGAAGGCGAATTATTAATCAGGCCAACTAAACCAAACTGCTTAAATCAGTCCTGGAACAGCGGTGTCGAGAAATATCTCTCGGCCGTATCGGGAAGCACAGTAACAACAGTCTTGCCGGGACCGAGCTTCATTGCGAGCTTGATCGCACAGGCAACGTTTGTGCCTGAAGAGATTCCGCACATCATGCCTTCCTCGCGTGCGAGTCTTCTTGATGTATCAAGCGCCTCGTCGTCCGTAATGATGCAGATGTCATCGTAAACCTTTGTATCAAGGATTCCGGGAATAAGGCCGTCGCCTATTCCCATCTGGACATGGGTTCCGATGCTGCCGCCGGAGAGGATCGCAGCATTCTCGGGTTCAGCAGCCCAGATGACTGTGGAAGGATTTGCTTCCTTCAAAGCATGGCCGATACCTGTGATCGTTCCGCCCGTGCCGATGCCTGAGCAGAACCCGTCGATCACGCGGCCGTCAACTGCCTCAAGGAGTTCCTTTGCCGTATATGCATACTGTGCTTCTGTATTTGCGGGATTCTCAAACTGCTGCGGAATGAACACATTGGGATCTGATGCAGCGATCTCTTCTGCCTTGAGCCTGCAGTTTTCAATAGCCTTGCCGATATCGCCGTCATCGTGGATGAGAATTACTTCAGCGCCATAGTGCTTTACGAGCATGGATCTCTCATGGCTTACGGAGTCAGGCATGATGATTATCGTCCTGTAGCCCTTGACCGCACCGATAAGTGCGAGACCGATTCCCTGGTTGCCGCTTGTGGGCTCAACGATGATGCTGTTCTTGTTCAGCTTTCCGTCTTTCTCAGCATGCTCGATCATGTTGAGTGCCGTGCGTGTCTTGATAGAGCCGCCGACATCAAGTCCTTCGTTCTTAACGAGAACGTCAGCAGCGCCCTCAGGTACTATGTGGTTGAGCTTTATGAGAGGTGTGTTGCCGACAGCCTCAAGGATGTTGTTATAAACCATTAATATGTCTCCGCATTATAGGCTATATTTATATACGCGACATATTATACTAGGTTTTTCTTATAACTGCAGACTAATTCAGATTAAAAGTAATAGACGTACTGGAACATCTCGATGATCTCGCCTTCCGAGTTGTATCTTGTCTCAACAACGACGTCGTTATCGGAGTTGTAGCTCTTTTCGACAGTCTGGAAAACGGTGCCGTCATCCTTAAGAGATGTCTTCTTCGTCATGTTGCCTGCTGCATCGTACTCATATTCGATCCAGCTCTGGACTCCGCCGTCAGCTCTGTGGAACTTCTCGCATGTCATGTTGCCTGCTGCATCGAAAGTGAACTCAGACCAGTCAGAAAGCTCACCGCCTCTGTATGTGGTGGACTTTGTTATGTTGCCTGCTGCATCATACTCATATTCATATCTGATCTCATAAGTATCGCCGCTGTTATCATTATGGGTCTGCTTTGTGTGGTTGCCGTGTTCGTCGTTCTCGAAAACAAGCCACTGTGTCTTATTGCCGGCAGCATCATATTCAGTATCCTTGATCATGAAGCCTGATGCATCGTACTCATATACGTGCTGGTTTCCGTAAGATCCGTCGGGATTTACATAAATCTTCTTGACCATGTTGCCTGCGGCATCATATCCGTACACATTACCGCCCTGGCTTAAACTGTCATTGCCGAACTTCATCTCAGCGATGAGGTTGCCTGCCGCATCATACTGGAATTTGTTGGTAAAGCCGTTGTCACCCAGACGCTTTTCTTCAACCATGTTGTTATTTACATCGTAGAGTCTGGTAGCGATAAGGTCACCGTCAAAATAAATGCAGGCGGTCTTATAAGCTTCAATGACCTCTGAAGTAGCAACTGTAGATTCCGTAACTGCCGCGTCAGATGTCTCGAAAGAAAAATCCGAAGCAAAGGAAGCTCCTGAAGATTCCGTGATTACTTTATTACATGCCGTAAAGCTTCCTGCCATCAGGGCAGCTGCCAATATGCAAACTAACTTCTTGTTCATAACACTCTCTGGGGGTTACTTCAGGCCGCGCATTTCGAAGGAGAACAAGTAACCCATTTTATTTTTCGCGATCCCCTGTCCTTCGCCTACTAATAGTATCAGACAATCACCTGGAATGATATTAAATTTTTCTCAAACCTTTTCGAGCCTCTTGTAGATCGGCTTTTCGACGAAAAAGTAGATAAGCACGGCCAGACCGATCTGAATAACAGGCATTATCCAGTACATCTGGGTCTTACCGTAAGGCAGATCCACTCCGGCGAACAGATTATAGATCTCAAGCCAGAGATAAAACGGGAAATTGAGCGTATAAAGTGCGTAGGAGATCAGACCGAGCGAACAGAACACTTTGTTGCCGATGATCTTATCCAGGAAAGGATTGCGGACAACAAGAAGGATAAGCGGGATATAGAGCATGAACAAAGCCGGCAAAGACCTGCTCAAAAGCGGTGTCTCTTCGTATATATAAGTCTTTCCGAAAATCTGGTAGAGAATATATAAAACGATCGCCGTGCATGAATAGATGTTCGCATTCCTCCTCTTGATCTTATTAGCAAAAGATGCGACCAGAACACCAAGGAAGAAAGCGATATAACCGCGGCACATTGATGAGTTAAGGAGAGGCCACGGCAGACCCGATGTGGTGAAAAGGATTCCTATAACGACGGGGATTCCCATGAGCCAGAGGCCGTCTTTTACTTTTGATGCGATCCTGCTTATGACATAGAAAAGTATCAGGCAGAATACGAGAACACTTACAAACCACAAGGGTCCGTTGATCGTAGATTTGTCTGAATTCCATGTCTGTATGCAGAGAAGGTTCATTATGACGTGATATCCCTCTGCCCTTCTGTCATACCATGGTGCTCCTGCGATTGAAGGATAGATCAAAAGGCCAATGACCATGACTATAGTAGAGAGGAAATACAGCGGATAGAGTCTCTTAAACCTCTTCTTCATGAAATCGAAGAAACCGAGATTATTGTCTTTAATAAGCTCGAAATACTTGAACATCTGGAAGCCGCTCAAAAGGAACAGGAATTCCATCATGGAGTATGTATAACTGAATGAGAACTGGGTTACCTTGTTTGTCAGCTCAGTAAAAAACAGACTTGTTCCGTCAGCGTAATATCCGGCAGGAGTAAACTGCCAGTAGTGGCCATAACTGACAACAAGAAGGATAACAAGTCCCCTGAATGCGTCAAATGATTTGATCCTTCCTTTTGTCTCCATAGATTCCCTCCGCAAATTCGATATATCAATTTAAGACAGCGCTCATGATCTCAAAGAAGATGCAATATAACGTGCCTAAAACAAGTACAATATCAAACCAGAGCTTCGCATCGCTCCTGTGAAGGATAAAGAGAATTAAGCATATTAAAGCTTCAGTGCCGACCAAAATGAATGTAAATTCCAGCACGGTCTTAAAACTGGCCATCTTTTTGGTGCTGACCCTGTCGCTCTTCAATTCCTCAGGAGAAAGGCTCTTAACATAGTCTATGTATTCTTCGTATGTTAACTGCTTCCTGCCAAAGAAATAGTCAGCATCGTCACCTTCAAACCTCAGGTTATAAACGGGAAAATCATCAACAGTCTGGCTGCCGTAGATTACTGTACATACACCATCATGAGGACCTGATGCATATACTTCCTGTTCGCCTCCGTATAGCAGCATAGTCTTCGTATCAGAAAAATCCATAGCAGAGACCGTTTCAAAGTTCTCGATACTTTCAAACCATGCATCCTGATCCATGACAAGCACTGTTGTTGCTTTGTAGCGGAAATAATACTCGCCTTCGAGATACTTGTTATAAGATTCCCGCATGGTGTAAAAATAGTCTGATATCGCAAATATCACACTGGTGATAATGATAATAATAGCTATTTTTCTCCACATATAATCTATCTCCTTAAATCCAAGGAAATAATAACATGAATTTCAAAGATGTTTTATATCTAACCTTTAGAAAGTTTGGATAAGACGACTATCGTCTCAGGAATAAGGGTATTTAAACACTCTGCGTACCAGTCTTCATAGGACTCGGACTTTAATGAATACATATCTTCTCTTTGCGTGCAAAGAACCTTTTACTTCTATTTAGCCCCGTTGAAAGTTTCCGGCGTTACGGTAAAGCTGTGATCATATAACGTATCCGTGCATATCGCAACTTTGAAATCATCAAGATCATAAACGCATGACCACTCAGTCTGCATACGTCCGGGATCGTCACTTCTTAATGCGGCATCTGAAAGGAATATCATAGCCGTCGCTGCATCTGCCGTCCCGCCGCATGATGAGAGGTTATCTGTCAGGATCTTATACCTGTTCATTGAGTCTGTATCCGGATCACCTTCAGTGTAACCGCTGCAAAGAATATGGTTAGTAACTTTACAGTCTTCTGTAACGGCCATTTCATTATCTATCCACTCAACTATTACGGATCTTCCCGATCTGTCGGTGATAAAAAGATGAAAGCTCCTGTCTATCATTGAATGCATGTCATAAGAATCAAGAAGTGCCAGGGCTTCGTCAGTGCTGCCGCACGTATCAAGAATTGCTCTGATGGCAACATTCATTAGAATATCCGGTTTGCCTGTATCCTGGTGTATTTCCTCATGTTCCAGCTGCAGGATGGATATACCGACACCTGCTTCATTTATTCCGTCAACTGTCAGATAAGGGAACACTACAGACATAAATCTTGAGCCCGCTGACAGAGGATTGGTCTCACCCGCATCTGTTCCAAGACCCATCAGACCGATATCAGCCATACCGATCGAAGCATAACCGTCTGCAGGATCAGAATATATCATGAGCAGATCCGTCTCTGGATAATCATAATTTCTTCCCATCAGGTGGTGTCCGTCAGGAGCCGTGACAGAAAATGCACTGCATCCGAAAGACATACCGCTTATGTTTAACGGCATTCCCCAGAACATTTCATCAGATATAAACGAAAACAGCTCGCCTTCACTCGATATGCCCGCATCGAGCATAGTCTGAAGTTTATAATCTTCCTTGCAGTTTATGGCATAGACACCGGGCTCATGCTCCTTAAGGGACGCAAAAGTGCTTATTCGATTTCTGTATACGACAGCCAGAGTTATGACTCCTGCAAACACGAGGACAAGTGTTCCAATAATAATTACCTTGGGAGAGAGCTTTATGAGGAGGAGTGAAACCAGGGCTATGACACTTCCTGCAATAGCCATTGCTTCACCGATGATCTTAAACTTTGCGTTACCGGTATTCTCCACTTTGCACTGATAACGGGACACACTTTCAGCGACCATTGCCTGACCCTCATCAGAGCAAATGAACTCAAAGTATTCCAGAGCCGCAGAATCTGCATTTTCTTCCTCTTTTAAAAACTCATATACGCTGAGATTATGTTCATTAAGGTATTGGACTACCTTCTGACGCTTATCTTCGGGACATTCTTCAACGGATACAGTCAGCGCAACATTTCCGTTCTCATCAGGAGTAAGAAGAAATCTTGAGATATTGTAGTAGTCGAAGTTCATGTTCTCTAGGATTACAACAGCAGAGTCTTCTTCACCACGGTAAACGCTCCCGATACTGATCTCATCATCCAATTTCGCTAGCCCGTCATAGTTAACAAGGATAGTGCCGTGCGCTCCGGGCTTGAAACTGTCCTGCTCGAAAACATCCAGTACAACATTGCTGCCAGGTACGTTTTTGCCGTCGTTACCGAATAATAAACACATGGCAAAACCACCGGCCGCTATAACAGCTGCTATGGCAGCGACGATTATCTTCGCCTTCGTTCTGTTCTTTTTTCCCATTTTCATTTTGCCCCTTTGTAGAAAATAAAACTGATTATTTTCCTGTCTAACGATTAACCTCAGATATTAAGAATATATCATTCTGACAATCGCTTCTTTTGTTATATTTATTTTCAACCGATCATCTTAAAGTACTGAAGTGCAGCAACAATCGCCTTCTCCTTTTCTGGCGTGCAATTAGGCTGCTTTGAATTTTCTGATTTAGGAAGATTGTAGTTCTCTCTTTCGATAATTCCATATTTACGCTTAACCTGAGCGATATTAAGATTAGAAACTTGCAATCCGGTCTTTTCATATACATGTTTCTTTATCTTGTTATACGATGCATTGCCGTGAGCAGCTGAAAGATCCATATCCTCAACTGAAAACTCTACTTGAACCTTTCCAGCAGATATGTCAATTCCCTTGGAAAGAACGACTATCGTCTCGATCTTATCGGTCCACGGGAACATGTCCACGGGCTCTGCGATCTTAGCTTCGTACCCCTGTGCGGTGAAGCCTTTGAGATCTCGTGCAAGAGTCTCGGGGCAGCATGAGATATAAACGATCTTTTCGGGCTTTAGCTTTCCGCATGCCTTGATGAATTTAAGCGTCGTTCCGGCTCTCGTGGGATCCAGGATCACACAGTCTATTTTGGCATCAGTCTTGGACGTCTTTTCCATGTATTCGGTCGCATCGGCATGTACGAAAGAAGCATTCGTGACCTTGTTGGCCGATGCATTCTTGAGCGCATCCTTGTATGCCGCTTCCTTGATCTCGACACCGGTTATGCTGCCGACAAAATCAGCAAATGAGAGAGTTGTGGAGCCCGTTCCACAATATGTGTCGATACACACCTCATTGCCATTAAAACCTGCAAGTCTTATCGCTTCAGAATAAAGGATCTCAGCCTGTTCGTGATTGGACTGCATGAATGAATCGGCAGACACCCTGAACTTCTTTCCGAGAATGACATCGGTAATGTATCCGTTGCCTATAACCTTCTTAACTTCATCACTTCCGAGGATCATGGAATCGTGGCGTCTGTTAACGTTGATAAGAAGCGTTGTTATCTCAGGATGGCGCTTTAAAAGCTCGTCAGTAAAGAGTTTCTTTTTCTTGAAGTAAGTGCTGCCGATAACAAGCACTACCATGACTTCACCGGTGGCATCGGCAGTCCTTACGAGGACTCTTCTCAGGTCACCGATGTTCCTGGTCTCGTTATAAATGCTGATCTTGAATTTCTCTGCAATATCGGCGCAGTCCCTTATTATCGATGACGCGATACGGTTCTCGATAAGGCATGAATCAACCTCAACGATGCGGTGGGAGCTTGCTTCATAAGGACCGCAAATGACATGCCCGTTCCTTAGTTTCTTAAAGCCTGAATGCACCTTATTGCGGTAGTAAAGCGGCTGCTCGCAGTAGTATATCGGCAGTACTTCACAGTAGGAAGAGATGAGTCTTTTTACCCTTTTTTCTTTTGCCTGGGCCTGCTCGAAATAGCTTCTTCCGGCATAAGAACAACTGCCGCAGAGCTTTGCCACGGGACATTTGTTGCGGACAGCCAGAGCCTTGGTCATCCTGGTCTTGTCAGTCTCTTTCGGGGACTCCATCAGGCCTGCCTTTCAGCGTTTACGACAACGTGCTTCAAAAGGATCGCTGTCGTGATAGATCCTACTCCTCCCGGTACCGGTGTGACTGCTTCAGCAATCTCAGATACCTTATCGTAATCAACGTCTCCGCAGAGCTTGCCTTCCTCATCGACATTCATTCCGACGTCGATAACAATCTGGCCTTCCCTGACGTAATTCTCATTAATGATCTTCGCTACGCCGCAGCATGCAACGATGATGTCTGCACGCTTGCACTCTTCTTCTGTATTCACAGTCTTCGTATGGCATACGGTAACTGTCGCATTGGCTGTTGTAAGCAACAGCGCAACGGGCTTGCCGATAACAAGGCTTCTTCCGACGACCGTTACCTTCTTGCCCTTTGTCTCGATCTGATAGTGCTTGATAAGCTCCATTACAGCTTCAGCCGTGCAGGGCGCACTGCAGTCACGGACTCCCGCAAGACAGTCTTCCATGTTGCGGATATCCATGAAATCAACATCCTTGCCCGGATCGATCGTTCTTCTCATGTGCTCGTCGCTTAATCCCTTTGGCAGAGGTCTGAATACGAGTATTCCGTGAACCTTGGGATCGTTATTGATCGAATCAAAAGTCTTGTCGAGTTCTTCCTGCGATACTCCTGCATCAAGTTCTGTTACCTCAACAGCCACATCGATCGTGCCAAAACGCTTCAGAACGCCTCTCTCATAAGCGAGGTCATCTTCTCTCTGACCAACGCGCAGGATCGCAAGCTTGGGCTCCGTACCCTTAGCCTTCAATGCATCTACTCTTATCTTGAGATCAGCCATGATCTCATCTGCAACTTCTTTGCCGCCCAGTCTTCTCATATCAATTACCCGCCGATCAGAATCGTTTTTACCTGGCTGTAAACCTTATCGCAGATCTCAGTAGTCTGAGCAACGAGATCGTCAGTTCTCTTGTTAAGGTCTTCAGCATATGCCCTGTCCTTCATGGACTTGGTGTTGATGTAAACATTCATTGCAGCGCCTTTGGCAGCCGTGCTACATGCCGCAGCGGCAACTCCGACGTCGCTGATCGCAAGTCTTGAACCGATTACGGCAAGACGCGCAAGAACCAATGCCGTCTCGTAAGCCTTTTCGACGACTTCAAAAGGAGCTGTGCTCGCGTCCTTCAGAACGCCTTCAAGGATCTCGTCTCTGCCCTCCTGATCCTTGGGGATGGAATAAGCTTTTGCGAGGGGCTCGAAAACCTCCTCATCCTTCTTGCCCAATGCTTCGAACTCTTTTACGAGTGAACCGCACTTGGCGATGGCAACTTCGATCTCCTCCTGGTACTCGGCATACTTCTTCTTGCCGCTCGTAAGGTTACCTACCATTGAGCCCAAAGCTGCAGCGATGGCGCCGCATACTGCCGAAGCTCCGCCGCCGCCCGGTGTGGGAGCGCCTGAAGCAAGTTCTGTAAGGAATACGTCTACTGTTCTATTTTCCATGGTGAATACTCCGTTTAACTTATTAACTCATATATTTTACCCGACTTATAGGTGAATACAATTAGCACCTTCCCCATACTCTTAGGGCTTAAACGCATCTGTTTTCGATTCCTCTGATAAAAATCACGGTAAAAGTCAGGGTGCACCCGTACTTTTAGCCGGACTTTTGCCTTCACACGCTTGAAAATCAGGGTAAAAATCAGGGTGCAGCAGTACTTTTGCCTGGATTTTTATAGCCTCACGAAAAATCATGGCAGCGCGAAAATGAAAAAGGCTGCCCGCTTTGGACAGCCTTCGTAGTTACTGGATTATTCGTTTGATGTCCATGATTCCCATCATGTCGAGGTTACCGTATACAACCTGGCCTCTGGTGGACGATGCGTGGATTACCGTACCGTCTCCGACGTATATCGCAACGTGGCCGCAGTATGTTCCGTAGTCGTAACAGATAACATCACCAGGCTTTAAGTCTTCTCTCGGAACGCTGACACCTGAGTAGTACATGATCGAAGTAGCACCGTGAGGAACGGATACACCGACCTGTGCGTAGCAGTACATTACGAGTCCTGAGCAGTCGATGCCGCTTGAGTCGGAACCTGCGAAAACATAAGGTACGCCGAGCATCGATTCAGCAATGGATACGATACTCTCACCGTTACATCCGGTGATCTGGGGCAGTGTTCTCGGGTTGCCGTAAGACCTGCCGCTCGAATTCGAAGATCTCGGATAAGGTGTAGGCGTAGGTGTGGGCGTCGGCGGCGGATTCGTTGTCGTATAAGACTTATATACGTATCCTGTGTAACCGCTTACTGTCGTTACTTTATACCATTTGTCGCCGACGATGGCGCTGCAGTAAAGTCTTTCGTCCTGACCTGCAACACATACCTCATCTGCGGATGTGGAAGGCTCTTCTCTTACGATGAGACCGTCCGTATCAACCCAGACCGTTCTGTCGACTTCGATGGAAAGCATTGTATCCTGGATGGAACCTGTAAGAACGTAACCTTCATGGCCGTCTTCCGTCTCGATCCTTGACCATGTATCGCCGACACCGGTACGTGTAACCTGCTGGCCGAGGTGGAGTGATATGAGCGTTTTGGAATCCATGTCGGGAATCTCTTTGAGGATCGACTGGTTAGCTCTTACATAATATGTGGTGTTGTCAGCTGCAAAGCACTCGGGATCCAAAAGTTCGATAGGAAGATTGGAACTGTCGTACTGCTGATAGACAACATACTTGGGAATATCTTTATAGCTTGTGGGAGCACAGACCTCTGTTACCTCAGTAGGATCTGTTGTAACCGCGGGATCTGTGGGATCTGTAGGTGCCGCTGCAGGAGTTACTTCAGCACTTACGAGCTGGTCTGCGCTGCTAACGAGAGCCCAGTCCTCGATAACTACTTCACCAGTGTGGATGTTTGTCGTGCCGAAAACCTGTTCATAAGCATGGGATACGATCATAGCAGGAGTCATGCCTTTGCGAAGGCCAATGGGCAGGCATATTACCGGAAGGGCTGCAAAGAAGCCCGTTGCGATAGCGAGTATATGCTGCTTTCTGTTATGTTTTAAAACCGTTTTCCTCATATCATCCCATCTGTTATGTAGGCTTTTTTCACTTCTAGATTATACAACCCGCTGCCATTTCTTTCTGTGGCAATTCTCGGGATTATGTTACAGGCAGTTATTATATATCACATATTTGCGCATAAAAACGCCGGAGAATAGACTCCTCCGGCGTCATTATAAACTGTTTAGACTTCGAGTTGCTTTACAATCTCGGGACAAAAGAATTACTTCTTTTCCTTAAGTCCGTCCATTTCGAGCTGTGATTCAAGGCGGTCCTGCTCGTCGAGGAGCTCGTTTCTTGCCTGAATCTGATCGAGATAATCGTTAGCGAACAACTCAGAGTCGCTCTCAGCCTCACCATACTCGTGGCCTGTGATGAGCTTGCTGTTTGCCTTGATGACAGGAACAGCAGTGATATCACTGTGAGCCTTGATACCGGTACCTGCAGGGATGAGCGCACCGATGATGACGTTCTCCTTGATACCGATGAGCGGATCGACCTTACCCTTGATAACAGCGTCTGTAAGAACCTTAGCTGTTTCCTGGAAGGATGCAGCTGACATGAAGGAGTCAGAAGCACTTGCGGCCTTAGCGATACCCAAGAGGATCGTCTTGCCGTTAGCGGGCTTCTTGCCCTGCTCTTCGCAGTCTCTGTTTCTGGAGATGAAGTTATACCAGTCAACAGTTGTACCTGTCATGAAGCCTGTATCACCCGGATCGTCGATCTGGACTCTTCTCATCATCTGCTTTGTGATGATCTCGATGTGCTTATCGTTGATGTTTACACCACCACCTGTGTAGTAAACCTTTGTGATCTCAGAGATGATGTACTTCTGAACGGCACGGATATCCTTAACTCTGAGGATCTCCTTAGGATCGATCTTACCGTCGATGATCTGGTCGCCGGCTTCGATTACCTGACCGTCAGTAACTGTGAGTGTTGCGTGTGAAGGAACCTTGTATTCCATCTTCTCGATCGGGTTGCCCTTAGCATCTCTGATCGGCTCAACACCCTCATCGTAAACAGGAGTTACAACGATTGTCTTCTGCTTTGTCTTCTCGTTCTCAACGATCTTAACAGAACCAGGAACGGAAGAGATGATACCGTGGCCCTTAGGATCTCTTGCTTCGAAGATCTCGGTAACACGAGGGAGACCCTGTGTGATATCTTCACCGGAAGCAGCGATACCACCGGAGTGGAACGTTCTCATCGTAAGCTGTGTACCAGGCTCACCGATTGACTGAGCTGCGATGATACCGACAGCTTCACCAACTGCAACAGGACGGCCTGTAGCGAGGTTGATACCGTAGCACTTGGAGCAGACGCCTCTTCTGGAGCGGCAGTCAAATACTGATCTGATCTTGAGCTTGCCAAGGTCTTCGATCTGCTGTCTGGAAAGGATCTTGCCTGCAGCTTCTGCCTCAGCAACCTTTGCAGCAACCTTCTTTTCGCGCTCTGCAAGCTTCTCAGGTGTCTCAGCGCCCTTGATCTTGACGGAATCCTTAACAGCCTGTCTTGCTTCATTAGCTTCATTCTTAGCGAGCTCTACTGACTTGCAGATTTCCTCTGCCTTGAGAGCATCGATAAGCTCGTTCTTCTTAACGATAACTTCGCCTGTCTGATAGTTGATGATGTCTTCAGCTGCATAACGGCCATAGAGACGGTCGTTAAGAGACTTGATGACATTGGTGTGCTTGTTGGAAACCTCTGTGATCTCCTTGACCCATGTGAAGTCATCAGTACCGCAGTCTTCCTCAGTAACAACAACTGCCTGGGCAACGTCAACGAGACGTCTTGTAAGGTAACCTGACTCAGCTGTCTTAAGAGCTGTATCGGAGAGGGCCTTACGGGCACCGTGTGAGGAGATGAAGAACTCGAGCACGTTCATACCTTCACGGAGGTTGGACTTGATCGGGATCTCGATGGTGTTACCGGTCGTATCCTGCATAAGTCCACGCATACCTGCGAGCTGCTTGATCTGGTTGTTGGAACCACGGGCACCGGAGTCAGCCATCATTCTGATCGGGTTGTAGATGTCGAGGTTGTCCATGAGCGCCTTTGTGATGTTGTTTGTAGTCTCAGACCAAACCTTAGTAACTTCGTTGTGACGCTCTGTCTCTGTGAAGAATCCTTCTTCAGCTGCTTCGTTGATCTCTTCGACTCTCTCGTCACCTTCAGCGATCATCTTATCCTTGATGTCAGGGATGATCATGTCTTCGATACCGATGGAGATACCGGAGATCGTAGAGAATCTGTAACCCATTGCCTTAACGTCATCGAGGAAGATCGTTGTTCTCTCGAGGCCGTGTGTAGCAATGCACTTAGCGATGATCTTCTCGAGCTTCTTCTTACCAAGAGCGAACTCGAACTTGGATTCAGCATCAGGATTCTTCTCCTTTGCTGCAGCAGCCTTAGCCTTCTGTTCAGCAAGTCTGGGGAAATCGATCTCGAGCTTTAAGTGGTTCTCAGGCTTTGTTCTGTCAACAAAACCGAGATCCTGAGGAACGATCTGGTTGAAGATGAATCTTCCGAATGTGGATTCGACAAGACCTGTCTCAACCTTACCGTTGATCTCTCTGGAGATACGGACCTTGATCATGCTGTGGAGCGTGATCTGGTGCTCGTCATATGCCATCTGAGCCTCGTCGATAGAGGAGAATACCATACCCTCACCCTTATCGTTCTCTACTTCCATTGTGAGGTAGTAGCAGCCGAGGATCATATCCTGTGTAGGAACTGTAACCGGCTTACCGTCCTGAGGCTTCAAGAGGTTGTTTGTAGAAAGCATGAGGAATCTGGCCTCTGCCTGAGCCTCTGCAGAAAGCGGTACGTGTACAGCCATCTGGTCTCCGTCGAAGTCTGCGTTAAAGCCTGTGCAGACGAGCGGGTGGAGCTTGATAGCACGGCCTTCTACGAGTACAGGCTCAAATGCCTGGATAGAAAGTCTGTGGAGTGTAGGAGCACGGTTCAAAAGTACCGGATGGTCCTGAATGATCTCTTCGAGGATATCCCATACTTCAGGAACTCTTGCGTCTACCTGTCTTCTGGCTGTCTTGATATTGAGCTTGTCGTTGATCTCAACGAGCTTCTTGATTACGAAGGGCTTGAAGAGCTCTAATGCCATCTCCTTAGGGAGACCGCACTGATGCATCTTAAGCTCAGGTCCGACGATGATAACTGAACGTCCGGAGTAGTCTACACGCTTACCCAAGAGGTTCTGTCTGAAACGGCCCTGCTTACCCTTGAGCATGTCGGACAAGGACTTGAGCTGTCTGTTGCTCGTAGCAGATGTGGAACCCTTAACAGGTGTACCGTGACGGCCATTGTCGATCAATGCGTCAACAGCTTCCTGGAGCATTCTCTTCTCGTTTCTAACGATGATCTCAGGTGCGCCTAAGTCGAGGAGCTTCTTAAGACGGTTGTTTCTGCCGATAACTCTTCGGTAAAGATCGTTAAGATCTGATGTAGCATAACGGCCGCCATCGAGAGGTACCATAGGACGGAGTTCCGGAGGAAGTACCGGAATAACGTCAAGGATCATCCACTCGGGCTTGTTGCCGGAAGCCTTGAAAGCTTCAGCGATCTCGAGTCTCTTGTTGATCTTGAGTCTCTTCTGTGTGCTTACGGAACCGACCTTCTCTTCCTGGAGCTGAGCAATGATCTCATCGATGTTGATCTCAGCCAAGAGTTCCTTGATAGCCTCGGCACCCATCTTTGCAACGAAAGAATCCTTGCCGCACTTCTCTTTTACATTCTTGAAGATATCTTCAGTAATGATGTCGTACTTATTAAGTCCTGTCTCAACACTGTTGCCGGGATCGATTACGATGTACTTTGAATAATAAAGTACGCTCTCGAGCTGCTTAACTGTGAGATCAAGCAGTGTGCCGATCTTTGAAGGCTGTGTCTTGAAGTACCAGATGTGAGATACAGGTGTAGCAAGCTGGATGTGTCCGAGTCTCTCACGGCGAACTGTGTTCTTTGTGACTTCGACTCCGCACTTGTCGCAGATCATGCCCTTGAATCTGATCTTCTTGTACTTACCGCAGCGGCATTCCCAAGACTTTGTAGGTCCGAAGATCTTCTCGCAGAAAAGACCGTCGACCTCAGGTCTCTGAGTACGATAGTTGATGGTCTCAGGCTTCTTTACTTCGCCGTGTGACCAGCTCTTGATAACCTCAGGAGATGCAAGCTGAATACTTATTTTTGTAAGATGATTCTGATCATTCATATCTATCTTTTATCTCCTTTACATGTCGTCGTCATCGCCGGCGAAATCGTCAACGAAGTCGCCCTCTTCTTCCTTGATGTTTCCAAGCTCATCAGCTTCTACGAAGCCTTCGCTGAAAATATCGGAAGGAGACTCTGCGTCTTCACCGTCAAGTGAAGCTCTTGTTGACTCATCCATTTCGCTATATGTGTCAAATGACTGTCTGTCCTCAGCGATATATTCCTTATCGTCTGTATATGTGCGGACATCGAGTGCCAATGCCTTCAACTCGTTAACAAGGACATTGAATGACTCAGGGATACCCGGTTCAGGAATGTTCTTGCCGCGGATGATGGCATCATATGTCTTTGAACGGCCTTCGATATCGTCGGACTTAACTGTGAGGATCTCCTGGAGAGTATGAGCAGCACCGTAAGCTTCGAGTGCCCAAACTTCCATCTCACCGAATCTCTGTCCGCCGAACTGAGCTTTACCGCCCAAAGGCTGCTGTGTAACGAGTGAGTAAGGTCCTGTAGATCTTGCGTGCATCTTGTCGTCAACAAGGTGGTGCAGCTTCATGTAGTACATGATACCTACTGTTACTCTGTTCTCGAAAGGTTCACCTGTACGGCCGTCGTAAAGAACAGTCTTACCGTCCTTATCGATGCCTGCAAGCTCGAAAGCATCTGCGATGTCGTTCTCGTTTGCACCGTCGAATACAGGTGTAGCGATCTTCCAGTTGAGTGCCTTGGCAGCACGGCCGAGGTGTACCTCGAGGAGCTGACCGATGTTCATACGGGAAGGAACACCGAGAGGGTTCAAGCAGATATCGAGTGTTGTACCGTCAGGTAAGAAGGGCATATCCTCTTCAGGAAGTACTCTTGAAACGACACCCTTGTTTCCGTGACGTCCAGCCATCTTATCGCCGATTGAGAGCTTTCTCTTCTGAGCGACATAAACGCGGACTCTCTTGTCTACACCGTTCTTGAGGTTACCGTTTGTATCCTTTGTAGATACAACAACGTCAACAACTACACCGGAACCGCCGTGAGGAACACGCTTTGATGTGTCCTTAACTTCTCTTGCTCTCTCGTTAAAGATTGCCTTGTAAAGTCTCTCTTCAGCTGTCTGGTCTGTCTCACCCTTAGGTGAAACCTTACCTACGAGGATGTCGCCGTCCTTAACCTCGGCACCGATCATGACGATACCGTTCTCGTCGAGGTTGGAGAGTGCGTCATCGCTGACGTTCGGAACTTCTCTTGTGATCTGCTCAGCACCGAGCTTTGTCTCACGTGCTTCGCACTCATGCTCTTCGATATGGATAGATGTATAAACATCATCTCTAACGATTCTTTCATTTACGAGAACAGCGTCCTCGTAGTTATAACCTTCCCATGTTGTGAATCCGATGAGAACGTTACGTCCGAGAGCGAGCTCACCATTGTCTGTAGCAGGACCGTCTGCGATCGTGTCGCCGGCCTTTACCTTGTCGCCGATGGCAACGATAGGACGCTGGTTGATGCATGTGCTCTGGTTGGATCTCTGATACTTAGCAAGCATGTAGGTGTCTACAGAACCGTCTGCTGTTGTAACTTCGATCTTGTCTGCTGCAACGAAGGATACGATACCGTCGTGTGATGCAACGATGCATACGCCGGAGTCCTTAGCTGCGCGGTATTCCATACCTGTTCCGATGATAGGTGCCTCAGGCTTGATGAGAGGTACGGCCTGACGCTGCATGTTGGAGCCCATGAGGGCACGGTTAGCGTCGTCGTTACCAAGGAACGGGATAAGTGATGTGGAAACGGATACGAGCTGCTTAGGAGATACGTCCATGTAGTCGACCTGTTCAGGGTCAAGCTGCAGGAACTGGTCTAAGTAACGGCATACGATCTTCTTGCCGATGAAACGGCCTTCCTCATCGATAGGCTCGTTAGCCTGAGCAATGTTGAACTCGTCCTCTTCGTCAGCGGACATGTAAACAACCTCGTCAGTAACTCTTAAGTTCTCCTTGTCGAACTTTCTGTAAGGAGTCTCGATGAAACCATACTTGTTAATACGTGCATAGATAGCGAGGGAAGTCATAAGACCGATGTTCTGACCTTCCGGTGTCTCGATCGTACACATACGTCCATAGTGTGTAGGGTTGATATCGCGGACTTCCATTGAAGCTCTCTCACGGGAGATACCGCCAGGACCCAAAGCTGAAAGTCTTCTCTTGTTTGTAAGCTCAGCCAAGGGGTTGTTCTGGTCAGCAAATGCTGAGAGCTGTGAAGATCCGAAGAACTCTCTGAATGCAGCGCTCAAAGGTCTTGTGTTAACGAGGCTTGTAGCTGTAACAACTTCGCCTTCCTTGCTGGAGATCTGAGAAATTCTGTCTCTTGTATTCTTCTCGACTCTCTGGATACCTGTACGGAGCTGGTTCTGAAGGAGCTCGCCTACAGACTTAACTCTACGGTTGCCCAAGTGGTCGATGTTGTCGATTCTGCCGACGCCTCTGTGCAATCCGATGTAGTAAGAAACGAATGCATAGATATCGTCAACTGTGAGATTTCTCG
>JAEEGJ010010512.1_pt1 | contig 24034 bp, 15 predicted proteins | sample 8958761 | NCBI WGS metagenome assembly JAEEGJ01 (sample SAMN16246546, study PRJNA631951) | gut metagenome | biome: gut microbiome; feature: rumen; material: RS-attached | host: Bos | place: Iran: Karaj | collected 2018-10 | reverse complement strand
ATGCCCGCCTCGCGAAGGTCTGCCCCCTCGTCAGCCACAGCCACAGCCAGATAATCCACCCCATTGTCCTGCAACGTCTTGCTCGTCTCCAACGAACCCACGCCATACCCACTTGCCTTCACCATGCACACCATCTTCGTTTCAGGTTTCATAAAACGGCGATAATAGCGCACATTGTTGACAAGGGCATTGAGATTCACCTCCAAGATGGTTTGGTGCACCTTCAGCGTCAGGAGGTCGCTCACCTTATCGAAACGGAACTGACGGGCACCCTTGATGAGCACAAACTCATTGCGCAGCTGTTCAAACACCTCACTGCGGATGAGCGCATCAGTGGTGCGGAACATATAGTGCTCCATTGGGAAATATCCCTCACAAGCCATCAGTTCCTCGCCCACCCCAATCACTTTCTCAATACCGCGAGAGGCAGCCATCTGTGCCACACGCGAATAAAGGCTTCGGGGTGATTCTCCACTCTGAAGAATATCGCTGAGAATCAAGGTTCGATGCTGTTTCTTCGTTTCCGGACGGCGGCTCATGAAATCGAGGGCAATGTCCAACGACTGCACGTCTGAGTTATAAGAGTCGTTGATGAGCGTACATCCATTCTTTCCGTCCTTCACTTCCAGACGCATCGCCACAGGTTCCAAACGGCTCATACGCTCGCATAAGACAGAGAGCCTCTCTGCCCTACGGGCATCTCCCCCGTGAAAGGAGATACCATCCGGATGGTTCATCCCCCCTTGGGGGGACAAGAGGGGGGCTTTCTCCACCGCCAACACAGTAGAGAAGCAAGTGATAGAGTTTTCGATGGAGGCATCATCAATGAAAGGAATGGTGTATTGCCCCACTTGTCCTTGATATTCAAAATGGATGGTTGCACGATGATTGTCCTTTTCCACCTGACGCACCTGCAACTTCACACGTTTCACCTCCTCAGGCAAGGTTTCAGCACACTGCTGGATGGACACATCCTCCGAGTTGAGAACTAATGTCTTGCATCCCTTGAACAGCTGCATCTTCTCAGCACACTTGATGCCATAACTCATAAAATTCTCCTGATGCGCTGCACCCAAGTTGGTCATGACACCAATGGTGGGTTTCACGATGCGTTCCAGTTTCGCCATCTCTCCGGGTTGTGAAATACCTGCCTCAATGATGGCGAGGTCATGATGAGGATTGATGAGCCACACGCTCAACGGCACTCCCACCTGACTGTTATAACTGCGAGGTGAACGGCACACATTGAAATCAGGTGAAAGCAACTGATACAGCCACTCCTTCACCGTTGTCTTACCGTTCGAACCCGTGATGCCGATTACTGGAATGTCCAACTTGCTGCGATGATAAGCCGCCAAGTTCTGCAAAGCCTGCAAAGGAGACTTCACCACAAGGAAATTGCAAAGTCCCTTCCCTTCCTCCCCCCAAGGGGAAGTGTTGCCATCCGGATGGTTCATCCCCAATTGGGGGGACAAGAGGGGGGCCTCCTCCACCACAAAGTTGCGCACACCTCGACGGTACAACTCATCTATATACTTATGTCCATCGTTCTTCTCTGTCCGCAAAGCAAAGAAGAGCGTCTCCTCTGGAAAGCAAAGGCTTCGGCTGTCTATCAACAGCCAGTTGATTCTTGCCTCTGCAGTCCCTTTTCTCTCTGCGCCAATCACTTGCGCAATTTCATCTATGCTATACATATTCAAATCTTGTATTGCGGCAAGCCGCCGAAGAAAAAACAAATAAAAATAGGAAAAATAGAGAAAAATTTGTTTTTATTTATTTTTACTTGTTTTTACCTATTTTTCTTTCGGCGGCTTGCCGCAACCTAATTTATAATTATTCGATGCTGGCTTTGGCGCCACTCTTTCGTTGCCTTCGCCACCACATCTTTGGTTTTATTGTCAAAGTAAGTGTCTTGGAACCGTTGCCAGATATACTCCACCGCCTGCGTTGAAGGATGAATCATATCATCGGCATAAAAGCGATAGTCACGCAATTCATCCATCATTATTTCGTAGGAGGGGAAATAGCCGCATTTACTACTGGGCAACTGACCATTGACTATTTCATCCACAGCTTGAAGCAGAATCCCCTTTGAAATCTGGTTCACATGATAGCCGTCGCGCTTGTGGCGGATAGGGCTGACCGTGAAGATGACCTTCAAGTTCGGATTCACACTTTCCAGCAATTGCAGAAGCATCTTCCATTGGTCAACGATGTCATAGGCACTCAATCGCTCTCGTTGAAAAAGGCTGTCCGGCTGTTTGTGGCAGTTGGCAACCAACATGCCCGTTTCCTTCAAACGGTAAATGATGGCTGTGCCCAACGTGACAATCAGCACCTCTGCGCCACGCAGGAAATCCGCCACCTCATGGGTGGTGCGGTTGATTCGTGCCACCAGTTCCGCAAGGTCTGCGGAAGAGAAGCTGCTGTGATGCATCCACGAGTGCCAGATACCCGCTTCCGTATCCTCAAAAACGATGTCGTCGAGGTCGACCAACCGATGTCGACGATGTCGGTCAACCGATGTCGACGACGTCGGCAAAGAGGCTTCGACGGTGGGGGATTCATAGGAACGGGGCAAAGCCACTTCCTTTTCGCTCAGTGCCCTTAAAAGGCTGGCGGCGATGCTGGCAGGATTGTAGAGGGTGCCAAAGGGATTGACCATTGCGTCAAAGCCTCCTCGCACCATCTTCTCCCCGATTCCATCGGCAAAGCACGACCCGACCAGCAGCACTTTCGCGCCGGCGTTCATTTTCCATTCGGATTCAGGAATGTCTATGCGGGTCAGCAAATCCACGTTCTGTTCCTTTCTTAGTCACCAAAGAAGGAGAATTCCTCTTTCGTGCCATCAGCTTTCGTGAAAGCACCTTGGTAAGATTCGCCTCCATGCACGAGTTCACCCTCTGCATCATAGTCGCATGAGCAGAAATAATTGCCCTCATAACGTCCTACAAACGCTTTGGTTGACGGGTCGTAGGCATCGACCACCAGAGGTCCGCCAAACTCTTCGCAGTAACCGCCATCTTCCGTTTTCTCCTTGGTTGAATCGGTCTGTTCATAACTCACGAGACGGAGAACGTAAATGGTTTCATCTTCCCCTATACCGCTATGAACGAACCGGCTTTCATCGCCTTCGAGAATAAACATCTTGTAAGAGCCATCCTCCATGAAACCAGCAGGCAACCAAGTGGAAAGTTTTCCCTTGGGGGCAGGCGCATTATCCAACGTACTGGGTAATTCAGAGGAAACGGGGACGGAAACGGAATCAGCATTCACGGCAACCGAATCGCTGTCATTTAGGGCTTCTGTTTGGATCTTTGCTATCTCCTTGCAAGAAGTGGTACCGCCGAGAATCAAGGTGACAGAAGTTGCTGCAAGCAACATCAAAAAACTCTTCTTCATATTCATATTTAATATTTTAGGTGTTCAATGGCTACAAAGGTACGTTTTTTTTGTCATTCACTCTTCACTTTTCGTTCAAAAGTCGTAACTTTGCAGCCGCAAAGTGTGTGAACACACTGTCTTTTTGATTTCAATAAACTAAAAACATACGAACATTATGGCTAAGAAAGCACTTTTGATGATTCTCGACGGTTGGGGAATCGGTGACAAAGGTAAGGGTGACGTGATTTACCAGACACCCACCCCTTACATGGACTATCTGAACGCAAACTATCCTCACTCTGAGTTGCAGGCATCAGGCGAGAACGTAGGTCTCCCCGATGGACAGATGGGTAATTCAGAGGTGGGACACCTCAATATCGGTGCCGGACGCATCGTCTATCAGGATTTGGTGAAGATTAACCGCGCCTGTGCGGGCAACTCCATTTTGGAGAACCCCGAAATCAAGTCAGCATATAGCTATGCCAAGGAGAACGGCAAAAGCGTTCACCTGATGGGCTTGACGTCAACAGGCGGTGTTCACTCTGCATTCAATCATATCCTGAAACTCATTGACATCGCCAAGGTTTATGGCATTGAGAACTGCTATGTACACTGCTTCATGGACGGTCGTGACACTGACCCGAAGTCTGGCAAGGGTTTCATTGCAGACTTGCAGAAGCACATTGACGAGGTGGGCGTGGGTGCCATCGCCTCCATCATCGGTCGTTTTTATGCAATGGACCGCGACAAGCGTTGGGACCGCATCAAGGTGGCTTACGACCAGCTCGTACACGGCAAGGGACGTGAGGTGGCTGATATGGTCGAGGGTGTTCAATCTTGTTACGACACTCACACAGAGGAGCACAAGAACACCGACGAGTTTATGGAGCCACTCATCAACTGCAACGTGGATGGGCGCATCAAGGAAGGTGATGTTGTCATCTTCTTCAACTACCGCAACGACCGCGCGAAGGAGTTGACTATCGTGCTGACGCAGAAGGACATGGAAGAACAGGGCATGAAGACCATCCCTGGTTTGCAATATTACTGCATGACTCCTTACGACGCATCTTTCACAGGCGTTCACATCCTCTTCCCCAAAGAGAACGTGGAGAACACCCTCGGCGAATACATCGCATCAAAGGGTCTCAAGCAGTTGCATACGGCTGAAACGGAGAAATATGCACACGTGACCTTCTTCTTCAATGGTGGCCGTGAAGAACCCTTTGAGGGTGAAGACCGCATCTTGGTGAACTCTCCTAAGGTACCCACTTATGACATGAAGCCGGAAATGTCCGCTTTCGAAGTGAAGGACAAACTTGTGGAAGCCATCAAGACCAACAAATACGACTGGATTGTGGTGAACTTCGCTAATGGTGATATGGTGGGTCACACTGGTGTATATACTGCCATCGAGGCTGCCGTAAAGGCAATTGACCAGTGCGTGAACGAGGTGGTGGAAACAGCCAAGAGCATGGATTATGAAACCATCATCATTGCTGACCACGGAAATGCCGACAATGCCCTCAATTCAGACGGCACTCCTAACACTGCGCACTCGCTCAATGCCGTTCCATTTATCTATGTGACGGAGAACAAGAATGCAAAGGTTCAGAATGGCGTCTTGGCAGACGTGGCTCCTTCCATCCTCCACATCATGGGCTTGGAACAACCCAAGGAAATGACTGGCAAGTGCCTCATTAACGATTAACATCATGCATAAACTATCCCTTTTCTTGATACTTGCCCTTTGTGCCATCGGTGCAAGGGCGCAGTTCTATGGCAAAGTGGTCGATGCCAGCAATGGCGAACCGATTCCCTTTGCCACCGCCAAGTATATTGGCACATCGGAAGGACGCGCGTCCGACATTGACGGAAACTTTGTCCTTCCTATCCTTAATAACCACAATAAGTTCGAGGTGTCTTTCTTGGGCTATAAGCCTGTGACAGTGACGGTGAACCGTGCACAATCGGAGATTCACAGCACCATCAAACTCTACCCAGAGGATTTCCTGCTGAACGAGGTGGTGGTGAAGAAGTCGAAGATTAAGTACAGCCGCAAGAACAACCCCGCAGTGGACCTCATGCGCAAGGTGATTGCCAACAAAAAACTGAGCGACATCAAGGAAAAGGATTTCTACCATTTCGACAAATACGAGAAGAAAACCTTCTCCTACAACGACGTGGAGAAGAGTTCCATCGCAGAAGTCTGCCCTGAAACAGGTAAACTGATCATCCCCATCATGGTGAATGAGACTTCTTCGGAGGAGAATTACCGCAAGGACCCTAAGGCTGTGAAGACCACCATCAACGCCAAGCGCAGCGACGGTTTCCAGTCGATGCTGTCATCAGGCGACATGCTCACCACTTACGTGAAGGACATCTTCACCGATGTGGACATCTACAAGGACAATGTGCGTCTGCTCCAGCACCCGTTCATCAGTCCTATCTCCACCAACGAGGCAATCGGCTTCTACCATTATTATATACAAGACACCATCATGTTGGACGATGAGCGTTGCATCGATGTGGCTTTCTTGCCGAACAACACGCAGGACTTCGGTTTCTCAGGACATCTCTTCATCACGGATGACAACCTGAATCAAGTGAAGCGCGCCGTGCTGAACATCCCCAACAACTCAGGTGTGAACTTCGTCGAGAACCTGCTGGTCATCCAGGATTTCATGACTTTGCCTACAGGTGAGCGTGTCATCAAGGTCGATAACATGGTGGTGGAGTTGAGCGGTCTCTATGGCGCCATCAAGTTCCAGTGCCAACGCTACTCCACTTACAGCAACTACAACTTTGACCCCATCACGGACAAGAAGGCTTTCAAGTCGCCTCAAATAGACCGTGTAATGGCTGACGCCGAACTGAAAGACTCCACTTACTGGGCTTCCATCCGCCCTATCCCATTGACCAACACGGAAAGCAATCTTGGAAAGTCGGTGGATAAGATTAACGAAGACCTTGGCGGTTTCTGGAAATTCCTTCTCACAGCTGTGGTCGAGAACTCTATCGAGTTGACTCCAAAGCCTAACAAAATCGACTTCATCCCGCTCAATGCCATCGTGTCGCACAACGATGTGGATGGCTGGCGCTATCAGGCAAGCCTGCAAACCACTGGTAACCTGTCTCCCCACTTCTTCGTGAGGGGTTATGGTGCCTACGGAACAAAGGACAAGAAGTGGAAATACAAGGGTGAACTGGAATATTCTTTCAACAAGAAGAAGTACATGGCACATGAGTTCCCCCGCCGCAGCATTATTGCCACCTATATGTACGACGACATGTCGCCGGTGGACAAGTTCTCGGGTACGTCAAAGGACAACGTGTACAGTTCGTTTAAGACCAGCAAAGTCGATCAGATGATGTATGTGAACGACATGAAACTGAAGTTCAACTACGAAACCAACAACTACATCACTTGGACAGCGACCCTCGACCACTCGAAGCTGACGCCAACTGGCAAACTCGTCTATCTGCGTAACGGTGATTACAACAACGGCATTGAGACCATCGTGCCTCACATCAAGACTTCCGACATCAAACTCGGTTTCCGCTATGCTCCACGCGAGACATTCATCAACAGTAAGCAGCAGCGTCTCCACATCAATAAGGACGCTCCTATCTTCACGCTGGAACACACTATCGGTATGGATGGCTTCTTGGGTGGACAATACAACTACAATGTCACCGAAGCCACCATCTTCAAGAAATTCTGGTTGCCTGGTGCATGTGGTTCCATCGAGGCATATCTGAAAGGTGGTCACCAATGGAACAAAGTGCCTTTCCCGATGCTCTTCACCCCTCAATCCAACCTCTCCTACTTCGTGCAGTTTGACAGTTGGTCGTTCAACATGCTCCGTAACATGGAGTTCCTCAACGACAGCTACGCCTCACTGTTCATCAACTGGAGCTTTGATGGAAAGATTCTCAACCGCATCCCGCTGTTGAAGAAGATGAAACTGCGTGAATACATCGGTTTCAAGATGCTCTACGGACACCTCTCTGACAGGAATAACCCCTTCGTAAAGACGGATGACAACGAACTCTTTGTCTTCCCAACGCGAGACAGACACCAGACAACATTCGTCATGGATGATACACCTTACATGGAACTCTCTGTCGGCATCAGCAACATCTTTAAGGTGCTTACCGTACAGTATGTGCGCCGCCTTAACTACAACAATATGCCAGACATCTATGGAGGTGACAAACTGAAAAAGAACGGAATCCGCTTTGCGGTGGACTTCAAGTTCTAATTTGCAACATAAATAGATATTTCAGGAAACAAAAGCGGGAAGGTATCATTCACCTTCCCGCTTTTCTAAAATATTTGTATCAAAATCTAAAATTTGTGTTACATAAGTTATACATTTTTAACAAGAATATACCGAACTTTGCCCCGAATACTTACCGTCTGATTTTACCTTATATTATATGGGTGACAGACAGCCACAAACCCAAACAAGAAAGTTTTACCAAAACTATTAATAATTTATCAACTTTTTTACTAATTAAAACTATTTGTTATGAGAAAAATCTACACTTTGCTTCTGGCATTGGTAGCTTCAATGACTGCCTTTGCACAGAATCCTGACCCATCAAAATGGGAAAAGGGACAAAATGTGATTGCTGATCTCGGCATGAAGGATGTAGATCCAACACAGCCTTGGACAACAAAGAGCAATGGCGGATCTGCAGGCAAAGAAGGCAACTATGGCGAATACTGGAAGGGTGTTGGTCAGAAGTTCTTCTTCGATTACATTGACCAAAACGATGCCATGTATGGTGACCACGAAAAGGGTAGCACATGTATGGGTTACTATGGTGACGGTCACGTGACGGATGACAATCCAGATGTGTATCAGATAGTGAAGCTTCCTGCTGGTTACTACACCATTAGAGTACAAGCTTGCTATCGTGATGCCAGCGGTCAGCAGACTACTGACTGTTTCAATGCTTGGAAGAAAGGTCAAAGCAAGAAGAATGCTTGGGCATACGTAGAGACTTATGCAGACGAAGCAAGTGCAACAGCAGGCGAGGATGTTACTCGTACCTTCATCACTCCTATCCGTCACATCTTCGACATTACATGCGAAGAAAAATTATGCGGATGGACTCCAAACGGCGACGACTGGAGAAATGACGGTAGCTTCGTGATGATCGCAAAGGAGATCAACGCTAGAGGTAAGGAAGTAGAGGTTGAAAAGACTTACTACTATCCAAGAAGTATCATTGGTGCAAGTTACTACTTCCAGAAAGGTTACTATTGGAACGAGTTTGACATCTTGCTGGACAAAGATACTTATGTACGTATTGGTTATCGCAAGACTGACTACGTGACAGAGGACTGGTTGGCTTTGAGCGAATGGCAGGTGATCTACAACGATGGCTACACCACTGAAGCTCAAGTAGAATTTGCTGAGACTGAGTACAATAATGAAAGTGCAAAATTGGAGGCATGGAAGGATCAGTTCAGCACAGCAACATTTGACGGTTTCGACGCTTCGTTCACGGCTGCCATTGCCGATAAGATCAGTGACGAACTGGAAATTGCTAAGATGACATACGATACACTTGAGGGTGACGAACTTTTGGACTTCATCAAAGACCTCAAGCAGAGCAACCTCGACTATGATGAGTTGTATCAGTATCTGGGTCACCTCTCATTCGTGTTGGCAAAGTCAAAGACATTGATGGAAAGCACGGACTATCCTGGTAAGGCTGCATTCCAGAGCGCTTACAATGATATTCTTGGTAAGATCAATGGTTGTTCGGCTGCTGACTTTGAGGAGATTTCTCCACTTGACTTCTGCATAAAGTACTTCAACGAACTGGCTGATGCTCGTGGTGACTACCTCGACACGCAGGAGGCTGATGAGAATGGTGCAAAGGACTTCTCAGCTGTGATCAACCACCCATGGTTCGTGAACGATGGTGTTGAGATTGTCAAGGACGAAGAGGGCAATTATTCCATCAACGAGGAAACTTGGCTGAATGCTGTTGGTGGCGGTGACGGTAACTACACTGACAAGCTGAAATATACGGAGAATGAAGAAGACAAGACTCGCACAGAGATTGCTTCTGACGTGACTATCGTGCTGAACGATGAGAATGTGAAGAACCAGTGGTTCCAGCGCATCCGTTATGAGGGCAAGACAAATGGTCTCTATATGTACTATGATGACAGAGGTCTTATCGGTGCTGCCGACACTTGGCACGCAGGTCTCTTCACCAGCGGTTCTATGGATGTATGTCAGAACATCGTCGGTCTTCCTTCTGGTTACTACAGCCTGAAGGCGCTCATCCGCGGATGGGGTGACGGTAACGGCAATTTCCACAACATCTTCATGGAGAACAATGACGGTGACGTGATGAAGTCTCCTCTCGAATCAGCTGAGGATTCAGGTTGGAAGGAAGTGACAACTGGTATCATCCACGTGTCTGACAGACAGCTCCTTATCGGTGGTCAGTCTGACTACAATGCACACTACACTGGTTTCCGTCTTCTTTTCTATGGTGAGGAGCCTCCAGTGGACAAGCTCATCAGACAGGAAATTGCCGAGGTGAAGGAAGCTGCTGAAGCGCTCACATTCGAAGGCGACAAGAAGTATGTTGAGGAACAGATTGCGAAGTGCAAGGAGCCATACGAAGGCGTAGCACTCTTCGAAGAATACAGAGGTTATCTGAACGATGCACGTAAGTACATCACTGCAGCAACTAAGGAATACGGTAACTATAAGGCCATCGATACTTATACTGACATCGCTACCAACAATGCTGGCGTGGCTGGCGTGAGCGACATCCTTGCTCCTGCTCAGTTGGCAGCAACCGAACTGGGTGAAGGTGCTAACGACACATACAAGGACATTGATGGTGCCAACAAGGTTGCTAACAAGTATAGCGACTATGTGAAGGTATATGCAGAGGCTATGGAGCTCGATGACGCTTCGCTGAATGCAACCCTCACTGAACAGAAGAGTGCCCTTGCTGCTGCTGTTGCAACGATCGAAACGCTCGACCAGTACATCTCAAGTCTGGCTACACCTATCAACATCAACAAGATGAAGGCACTGGGTGCTGACAAGGCTACGGAGGCAGCTCCTGTTGATCTCACCTCTCTGATTGTCAACCCATCCTTCGAACTGGATCAAGTCGATGGTGTTGTCACTCCTATTGATGCATGGGGCAAGGGTCACCGTTACGGTTGGACGACAGACGGAAGCAACGCACAAAGCAATGAGTACTCACGCGGTAACTACGAGGTTTGGAACTCTGGTGCATTCACCTTCTCTCAGAAGATCACAGGTCTGCCAGCAGGTACTTACAAAGTTAGCTGTCAAGCTATCTACCGTGATGGTGGTGCTGTTACAGCAGATCTCGTGAAGGCTTACGACGCAGCAGGCAACGAAGAAGCTTGGGAGAACCACAAAGCTGTCCTCTTCGCAAAGTCTTCTGACAGCAACGACCAAACCACTTACCTCAAAGCTGTAGAAAGCCTCCGTGGCACAGACTTCTCATTCAAGGATGTCATCACTGCATACGAAATCAATGAGGACGACAACCAGCCATATGCAACAGCTGCTACTGTTCTTGGTAAGGACGAAGACACCGAGAAGTACCCATATGCAGAGATGGCATTCAAGCACATCGACAAGAACGCTGATGGTGTTTGGGCAAGTGCAACAAAGAACGCTGAAACTGGCGAATGGGAATATGGCGATGCAGGCACATATCCATTCGACACTGAAATTGACGTAGATGGTACATTATATTACTTCCCATCTTCTATGTACGGCTTCTATATCTGGTGCCAGAACGCTCCTGAGAAAGTACACAATGAAGTAGAAATCACCATCGCCAACGGTGAAACCCTTGAGCTTGGTCTCCGTAAGGAAACTGGTTTCAGCGGTGACTGGGTCATCTTCGACGACTTCAAGCTTGAGTACCTCTCTGGTGACACATTCAAGAATGTTGCCACTGGTATCGAGGATGTAACTCCTGTAGAGCCAGTGAAGGACGGTATCCGCCGCAACACAGCCGGTATCGTTGTTGACGAAAGCTATGAGGGCATCGTGATCGTTGACGGCGTGAAGGTGATGCAATAATCCCACAAGGGATCATCAATAAGGACGGGGATGCGTTTTGAGCGCATCCCCGTCTTGTTGTGTGGTCTTGATCAGACGAGTTGATACGGATCTACTTCCGTTTCCTCATCTTCTGTCTGCCTCCATTCTTTCTTTCCCTCTTCGGAGCCTTACCCGTATGCTTGGCACCACGCTTTTGGGTCGTCTGAACGAAGGGCTCGTAGAAGACTGGTTCTGCTGTATAAAGAGAAGATTCGTGGGAAACCAATTCATAGTCAAGTTGCTTGCGGAAAAGGTCGGCATGCGCCACCTTGATGCGGATGGGGTCACCAAGGGAAAAACGATGATGCGTCTGACGCCCCACAAGGCAGAAGTTCTTGTCGTCAAAATCAAAGGCTTCTTCACCCAAGAAACGCACGGCAATAAGTCCTTCGCAGTGGTTCTCATCAATCTCGGCATAAATACCAAATTCGTTCACGCCACTGATGTGGGCATCAAACTCCTGTCCGAGTTTGTCACTCATGAACTCCACTTGCTTATACTTGATGCTGGCACGTTCGGCACTGGCAGCCAATTGCTCCATTTGTGAGGAATGCTCACACAAGTTTTCATATTTCTTCTGACTGGCTGAAGCCCCACCCTGTTCGTAGCGAGTCAGCAGACGGTGCACCATCAAATCGGGGTAACGACGGATAGGCGACGTGAAATGGGTGTAATACTTGAAGCCCAAGCCATAGTGTCCTATATTATAAGTAGAATAGACGGCTTTCTGCATAGCACGAAGCGATGCCATCTCTATCAGATTCTGTACACGATTACCTTGCACATCCTTGAGCAATTTGTTCAAACTATGTGCCACATCCTCCTTCTTACCCTGTGTCAAGAGTTGGAATCCGAAACGTGAAGCCATACCTGCAAGATTGTCCAGTTTGTTGATATCGGGCATATCATGAATACGGTAAGGGAGGGTCTTATGTGATTTACTATTTTCGCTTTTGCCATCTGGGGCTCCTACACTTTCTGCCACAGCCTTGTTAGCCAGCAGCATGAACTCCTCCACCAACTTGTTGGCATCTTTGGCATGTTTGAAATACACGCGAATAGGCTTACCCTGCTCGTCTATCTCAAAACGTGGTTCCTCGCGATCAAAGTCAATGGAACCCTCCTTAAACCGTTTGTCACGCAACTGATGCGCCATACGGTTGAGGGTGATGAGCAAGTCTGCATACTCACCCTGACGATGGTCGGCTGGTACAGGTGTGACAGGGATCTTGGTCGGATCAATCGGAGCGAGGTTATCACGAAAAGCATTGAGTTCTGTATCAGGCAGTACCTCCTGTGCAGGAATGGGCTGCGTGGGTTGCACCTTCCCTTCACGGATGAGTTCACATTCACGTGCCTCACCATTTTGTTCGAGCAAATACTGCACCTCCTCATAAGTGTAGCGTCGGCAACTCTTGATCACCGTATGTTTGATGCGTCGATTCAGCACTTCTGCTTCCTCGTTCATCTCGAAGATGACAGAATAAGTGAGTTTCTCCTCGTTGGGACGCAGCGAACAAAGCATATTGCAGAGGTGTTCGGGCAACATTGGAATGGTGCGATCCACCAGATAGATAGAAGTGGCACGCTGCTGTGCTTCTTGGTCTATGACCGAACCTTCAAGCACATAGTGGCTCACGTCAGCAATGTGGACACCCACTTCCCATAGCCCCTTCTTCAATTGTTTGATGGAGATGGCATCGTCAAAGTCCTTGGCTTCACGGGGGTCTATGGTGATGGTAAAGGTGTCACGGAAATCCTCACGTTGAGCAATCTCTTCAGGCGTGATACCGGCATCCAATTGATTGGCAGCAGCCTCCACCTTCTCTGGATATTTGTATGGTAAGCCAAACTCTGCGAGGATGGCATGCATCTCAGTGTTATTGTCACCTTCCTTACCCAACACATCTATCACCTCGCCAATCGGGTTACGAGCTTCTTGAGGCCAGTCCGTCACCTTCACGACCACTTTCTGCCCATTCGTTGCACCCTTCAATTTTTCTACAGGAATGACAATGTCGCTTTGTAAGATGCCTGTAGGAACAGACAGGAACGCCACACTGTGCTGCACATCCAAGGTTCCCACAAAAGGTTTCTCCCGACGTTTCACAATCTCGATGACCTCACCATGTAATTTGTGGTTGCCATATTTCTTGGCATGAATGCCCACTTTGACACGGTCACCAGGCAATGCATGGTGGGTGTCTTCGTCATAGATGGAGATACCCATTCCATCATCAGTATCCACATAGTTTCGTCCTCCCGAAGTGCGGTTGAAGGTTCCTTCCACCACATGCGCCGTACCTCGGTAGATGAAATAACCATCGTGGTTCTTCACCAGATCTCCTGCTTCGAGCATCTCGTTCAGGATATCCACACATAGCATCCTCAACGGGTGTTTTGTCAACCCCATCTCACTAAACACGTTCTTTAATGCGAGCTGCCTACCCTGATTTCTGTGCAGATAGTCGCCCACCATTTCTCTCATTTCACGCTTGTTAATGCTGGACTTCACCAGCCTTGATTCTTTCTTTGACATAGTATCAGTCTTTTTTATTTGGTTGCAAAGATAGTGAATTTAAATTAAAAGTCGTACCTTTGCAGTCAAAATTCATTCAGCATGAAGATTTTAGTTACAGGAGCCAGTGGTTTTATCGGCAGTTTTCTTTGCGAAGAAGGTCTAAAGCGAGGCATGGAAACATGGGCTGGCATGAGACAACATTCCAGTCGCCGATGGCTGAAGGACGAACGATTGAAGTTCGCCACCCTCGACATGACGGATGCTGTGCAGCTGAAAGAACAACTTTCTACATATAAAGAACAAATCGGTAAATGGGATATCATCATCCATGCAGCAGGAGCGACAAAATGTCTGAAAAGGGAAGACTTTGATCTGCATAACTTCCAATGCACGAAGAATTTGGTGAACACGCTCCAAGATTTGGACATGATGCCCGACCAGTTCCTTTATGTAAGCAGCCTCAGCGTCTTAGGTCCTATCCGTGAGGAGAAGAATGCCGATGGCACCTACAATGACATGCAGGCTTCGGACACGCCAAAGCCAAACACAGCGTATGGGGAAAGCAAGGTGAAGAGCGAGGAGTTTTTGAAGGAAGTTGAAGGCGTCACCATTTTCCGTCCTACAGGTGTCTATGGTCCTCGCGAAAAAGACTATTTCATGATGGCAAAATCCATCAAACAGCACATCGACTTTGCTGTGGGTTACCAAAAGCAGGTCATCACGTTTGTATATGTACGTGATTTGGTGGGGGCTATCTTTGCTGCAATTGGAAAGGCAGGCGTAGCCAACGGGAAAACCTATTTGGTGAGCGATGGATACAACTACGATAGCCGTGCATTCAGCGACCTTATTCAGAAGGAACTGGATATAAAGCATGTGCTGCACATCAAGGCACCATTGTGGCTGCTATGGATCATTAGCACTATGGCTGAAGGCTTCTCAAAACTCACGCATAAGCCCAGCACACTGAATGGTGACAAATACCGCATCATGTGTCAACGCAACTGGCAATGTGACATTTCACCATTGAAGGACGAATTGGGCTACATACCTGAATGGCCCTTGGAACGAGGTGTGAAGGAGTGTATGGATTGGTACAAAGAAAACAAGTGGATATAGAAAATGATACTGAAAGAATATTTTAAAAAGGATGAAGAGAAGGGACTTTGCAGCATGGAAATCCTTACGCTGATTTACATGCTCTTCACCACTGTCCTGATTGGCATCTATTGGAACAAACTTGCCGACCCAACAGGCATGATTATCACCAGAGTTTGCATGTTGGCTGCCATAGGTGCCCTCTATGGTCTATACCGTTGGTATCCCTGCCGTGCTTTGCGGATTTTACGCATTGCACCTCCCATGCTGGGTCTCATCTCTTGGTATCCAGAGACATACGATTTTTGTTCTCAGTTACCTTATCTGGATCACGTTTTCGCCCAAATGGATCAAGATTTATTTGGGTGCCAACCTGCCTGGGAATTTAGCAAGATAGTGAATAGCACCTTCTGGAGCGAAGCCTTCAATATGGGCTACTATGCCTACTTCTACATGATGGCAACAACCATCGTCTTCTATCAACTGTGTCGCTATTCACAGGCCGATCGGGCTGGTTTTATCTTCCTCGGATCTTTCTTCATCTATTATGTAATATATGAATTCCTGCCTGTGGCTGGACCACAATACTATTTCTTGGCCATAGGGACAGAGAAAGCCGCTTCGGGCGTGTTCCCTCCCGTAGGCTATTATTTCCAGGCCCACACTGAAATGCTTACGCTCGAGGTGAAGGGCGTGTTCAGTCAACTTGTACAATGGGCACATGAGGCTGGCGAACGTCCCACTGCCGCTTTTCCGAGCAGTCATGTAGGCATGAGCACTGTGACGATGCTTTTGGCGTGGAAGGCGAAGAACAAGTGGCTTTTCTGGCTGATGATGCCGCTGTATCTATTGTTGTGTTGCGCCACTGTGTATATCAAGGCACACTACCTCATTGACTCCATTGCAGGATTCATTACGGCCATTTTATTCTTCGTGCTGACTAACTGGCTGTATAAACGTCTGCACCCCAACTGTACAGCAAATAGTAATTTGTAAAAAAGTAAATCACAATCATGACGATTATCTATCCTTCTCCCATATTTGGTCCTGTACACAGTCGTCGTCTTGGCGTATCGCTGGGCATCAATCTCCTGCCTGGCGACGGCAAATGCTGTTCGTTTGACTGCATCTATTGTGAGTGTGGTTTCAACCACGATTTCATACCACAACAAAAGATGCCAACACAAGAAGAGGTGTTGCGTGCCCTCCAACATCAGTTGCGCAAGATGAAAGAAGAAGGGCCAGCACCCGACGTGCTGACCTTTGCGGGCAATGGCGAGCCGACACTTCATCCCCATTTCCCAGAAATCATTGAAGGCACTATTGCCTTGCGTGACAAATATTTCCCCAATGCAAAGGTGAGTGTCCTGACCAATGCCACTCAAATCCATAAAAAGCCCGTGTTTGATGCCCTCTGCCAGGTGGATAACAACATCTGTAAACTCGACACCATTTCTGCCGATTATATTGGGCTGGTAGATCGTCCTAATGGCACTTACGAGGTAGAGAAAATCATCGAACACCTGAAAGAGTTTGGTAATCGTTGTATCATCCAAACCATGTTTATGAAGGGAGAACACAAAGGGCATTCCGTTGACAACACAAGCGAAACATTTGTACAGCCTTGGCTGAAAACGGTCGACGAAATACGTCCACGTGAAGTGATGATATACACGATTGATCGCGAAACTCCTGCACACGGACTGAAAAAGGCAGAACCCGCTGTGCTGGATGCGATAGGCAAACAAGTAGAACAGCTTGGCATTCAATGCAAGGTTGCTTATTAACCACCAGCAACACCTAAAACCATTATAGCAGTATGAAAAAATTAGTTTTCTTGACCGGTGCAGGCATGTCAGCTGAGAGCGGCATCAGCACCTTCCGCGACAGCGGTGGCCTTTGGGAACAGTATCCCGTAGAGGCAGTGGCAAGCATTCAGGGTTACGAACGTGACCCCGAACTGGTGCAGAAGTTCTACAACGAACGTCGCCAGCAATTGAGTAGTGTGGTGCCTAACGAAGGACACAAACTCGTAGCGAGCCTCGAAGACCAATTCAATGTGACCGTCATTACACAAAATGTGGATGACCTGCACGAGCGCGCTGGTTCCCATAATATTATCCACCTGCATGGAGAGTTGATGAAAGCTACCTCTTCACGCAATCCGAACGACCCCAACTGCATTGTCACCCTACCCGAAGACAACCCCATCATCCGGATGGGTGACAAAGCGAAGGATGGTAGTCAACTGCGTCCGTTCATTGTATGGTTTGGCGAGAGCGTTCCTATGATTGAACCTGCCATCGAGCAGGTCAGCAAAGCCGACATCCTGGTGGTAATTGGCACCTCCCTCAATGTCTATCCAGCAGCAGGTTTGCTGAACTTCACCAACGAACACTGCAAGATCTACCTCATTGACCCCAAGGACGTGCCTTACAATCCGACTCTGGGCATCCACCACATCATGAAGGGAGCCAGTGAGGGCATGAAGGAACTGTGTGAATTGCTCAAAACAACCTAATATTTCCTTAATATAGCATAAATTCCGTTAAAATAGGGCTTAACACTTCGTAGATGCAAAAATTGTTCGTAATTTTGCACCGTTTTGTATATTGGCTTATTGCGAACAATGAAGAAATTAGATAAGAAGCATACGTTCAGGAGCATGGCTGTGCTGATGATAACAGTGTTAGTACTTGCGTCATGCTTGGGCAGCGATCATATTGAAACTACGCCACAGTGCGCCATCACCAGCTTTGCAGTCAACAGCATCACATGCGATGCTTTGGCCAAGAAGTACGACCAATACGGCAACGCTACTGACACCATCGTCTCAAAAACGATATACGGAAGTCAGATATTCTTCAATATTGACCAACTGAATGGACACATCTATACTGTCGATTCTCTACCCAATTGGGTGGATTTGACGAAAGTGGTACCAGTAGTCTATTCTCAAGGCGATGTGTACTACAAACTTCAACCAGAGGATGAACTCTACTATCCATTAGAGTCTAGTAGAACCATCATCGATTTCAACCAGACGGTGGAGATGCTGTGTGCCTCCACCGACGGACTTTCCAAAAGAATTTACAAGGTGGATATCTACAAGCATGTGGGCAATACCGACACGCTGGAATGGAAATCCATCACTTCTGACCTTGCCATCACAGGAGCCAGCAAAGTGTTCTATGTGGACGGCAAAGTCTTTGTTTTTGCCCAAAACGATGAGGCGCAGCCAGTGATGACGTTTGCAGAGGTAGACGACGCCCAAACATGGAGCAAACCTGTCAGCATTCCTGTTGACAATGGTTCTATCGTCTTGTTCAACAATAGCTTCTATGGATTGGGCAACGATGGCCTCATCTATTACAGTGCACCAGAGCAATTGGGCACCACATGGACGAAAGCCTCCGACCAAAAGGTGGAGCGTCTGCTAGCTGCTGATGCCTACTACCTCTACGCTTACGATGGTACAGCCATCATCGGTTCTTCTGACCTCAACACTTGGTCGATAGAAGGTACGGAGGATTTGGAGATGTTACCTGAAATCTCAATTAACTCCATCACCAGTCCTTCAGCTACCAACAAGAATTTGCAGGTAACGGTAATGACGGGACTGTCAAGTCAAAATAGCAAAAATGGTGTGAGTTGGTGCAAGAACTCTTCAGAGGACACCAGCATCAACCAGCCTTGGGCTTACATACAAGTAACACCTGACAATGCATACGGGATGCCCCACTTCGACTACTCCAGCGTAACCAAATACAATGGTGCGCTGTATGCCATCGGCGTAGAAGACGATGCGTACGGTGAATTGTACCGTTCGGACGATAACGGCATCACGTGGCACCCACAGTCAAAGAAATACCCCATGCCAACGGATCTCAAACCAGCCAATGGCGTGGCAAGTATCGTAGCTGTGGACAAGAATCTATGGATTATTCAGGAAAACGGCAAGGTATGGCAAGGCTCTATACAATAATCATCACGCTCCTCCTCGCAGTAAGTGTACAAGCGCAAGAACTGGAATATGCATTGGAACTTGGTGCGATGGGCGGTCCCAGCTTTTACATGGGAGACGCCAACCTCAACGGCTTCTACAAGAACGTGACGATGGCGGGCGGACTGATGGGACGATACAACATCAACCCACGTATGGCGCTAAAGTTTGACATCGGCTACGGAAGCGTGAAGGGCAATGCCAACAAGGGCAAGAATAAATACCCCGACAAGAAGGGACAGAAATGGGACTTCAACAACTCGCTGGTAGACGTGGGTTGCCAATACGAACTCAACTTCTGGGGCTATGGCACAGGAACGGGTTACAAAGGGCACAAGCGACTCGCGCCCTATATCCAAATGGGATTGGGCTTTACCTATGGCAACAAGGAGCTGACCATGAACATCCCCGTGGGTTTTGGCGTGAAATACAAATTCAGACCACGCTGGAATGTCGGACTCGACTGGTCCATGCGCTTCTCCATGAGCGACAAACTGGACGGCATCGAAGACCCCTACAAAGTCAAGAGCGGATTCCTGAAAAATAAGGACAGCTACTCGTGGACTATGGTGTACATCTCCTACGACCTCTGCCCGAAATACCGCAAATGCGCTAACGATTAAGAATTAAAAAACAAGAATATGTATAAAGAACAAATAGATATGACTCGAGTGCCACGCCACATCGCCATCATTATGGACGGTAATGGGCGTTGGGCTAAGGCGCGAGGAAAAGAACGAACTTACGGTCATCAGGAGGGTGTGGAACGCGTGAAGGACATCATGACCGCAGCCGTTAATCTGGGAGTGGAATATCTGACGCTCTATACATTCTCGACTGAGAACTGGAATCGTCCTGCAGACGAAGTGGCAGCGCTGATGGCACTATTGCTGAAACACCTGGAGGAAGAGCTCTTCATCAAGAAGAATGCCCGTTTCCGCGTGATTGGCGACAAAAGCCGTCTGCCTCAAGCCGTACAGGACGTGTGCAACTATATGGAGGAGCGCACCAAGAACCACACCAAAACATGTATGGTCTTGGCACTCAGTTACTCTTCCAAATGGGAAATCACCAACGCTGTTCAGAAGATTGCACAGGAGGTGAAGGAAGGTACGCTGGCTGCAGATGCCATCAATGAAGAGACTATCAGCCAACATCTTGCCACCAACTTCATGCCAGACCCAGAGCTGATGATTCGCACAGGTGGTGAGGAACGTCTGAGTAACTATCTGCTGTGGCAGTGTGCCTATTCTGAGTTCTATTTCACCGACATCTATTGGCCTGATTTCAAGGAAGAGGAATTCCACAAGGCCATCGTAGACTATCAGAGCCGTCAACGCCGTTTTGGCAAGACTGGTGAACAAGTGACCGAGAACAAATAACGATACATTATATAATATACATGAGGATTCTAAGATTCATCATACTCACATCCGTCTTTCTGCTGTCTTCACTGGCGTCCCTCAAAGCGCAAGTGCAGGTAGAGCCTAACGTCGTGTACGGACAGGAGAAGAAATACGAGATTGGAGGAATCGCTGTGGAAGGTGTCAAGAATTACGATGACTACATACTGATTGGACTCTCTGGACTCACCGTTGGCGAGATGATTTCTGTGCCTGGCGACGAGATTACAGCGGCAGTGAAGAGATACTGGAAGCAAGGCCTTTTCTCTTCTGTGAAGATTACAGCAGACAGCATTGTGGATGACAAGGTCTATCTGAAAGTCTATCTGAACATGCGCCCACGTGTGTCGCAAATCAACATCAATGGTGTGAAGAAGTCGGAACACGATGACCTACAGGAGAAGATGGGTATTGTGAAGGGCAACCAACTCACACCCAACATGGTTGACAAGGCGAAGATCATCGTCAAGAGATACTTTGAGGACAAGGGCTTCAAGAATGCTGAGGTGAACATCATGCAGCACGACGACCTTGCTCAGCCAGACCAACTCATTGTCGATGTGAACATTGACAAGAAGGAAAAGGTGAAGGTCAACAAGATTCACATCACAGGTAATGATCACCTTGCCACCAAGAAGTTCCATGGTGGTTTCTTCTCAGGCGGTCTCTTGAAGAAGACCAACGAGAAGGGCTTCAAGAGTTTCTTCAAAGCCAAGAAGTTTATTGCTGAGAAGTTTGAAGAGGACAAAGACCGCGTCATCGAGAAGTACAACGAACTCGGTTATCGTGATGCCTATATCTATGCCGACAGCGTGGTCAATGTGGGTGATAATCTAGTGGATGTGTTCCTCCATATCGACGAAGGCGACAAATACTATATCCGCAATATCAACTGGGTGGGCAACACGCTCTATAAGACGGAAAACCTCAACCGAGTGCTGCAAATGAAGCGAGGTGATGTCTACAACAAGACGCACATTGCTAAACGTCTGCACACGGACGACCAGTCTGTCACCAACAGCTACTTTAACGAGGGTTATGTGTTCAACCGAGTGCAAGAAGTGGAAGTGGATGTGGACGGCGACTCCATTGACCTCGAAATCCGCATCTCTGAGGGTATTCAGGCCAGCATCAACAAAATCAAGATTTATGGTAACACCCGTGTATATGAGGAGGTGGTACGCCGTGAGTTGTCGCTCAAGCCTGGCGACCTCTTCAGCATGGACGCCTTTAAAGAGACGGCAATGGGCATTGCACAGATGGGACATTTCGACCCTGAAGCCCTCAATCCTAACGAATGGATTAAGCCCGACCAAATCAATGGAACGGTGGATCTCGAGATTGGGTTGACGCCCAAAGCCAGCGACCAGATTGAGTTCTCATTGGGTTGGGGACAGACTGGTGTCATCGGTAAGGTGGGTCTGAAATTCACCAACTTCTCCATGCGTAATCTCTTTGGCAAGAACCGACTCCATCGCGGCATCTTCCCACAGGGTGATGCTCAAGAACTGGAACTTAGCGCCTCCACCAACGGCTCTTACTACCAGTCGTATAGCATTTCATTCCTCGACCCCTGGTTTGGTCGCAAGCGTCCTAACCAACTCTCTGTCAGCGCGTTCTTCTCTCGTCAGACAGATATCAGCAGCAGCTACTACAACAGCAGCTACTACAACAACTACTACTCAATGCTGTATGGCTACGGCAACTACAACAGCAGCTACTACAACAACTACTCCAACTATTACGACCCTGACAAGTACATCGAACTGTTTGGTGTGAGCATCGGCTTCGGAAAGCGCCTCTCATGGCCTGACAATAATTTCCGTTTCACTGCATCGCTGGGTTATACCCGTTACATGATGAAGGAATGGGAATATTTCATCATCCAGAACGGTAACTGTAACAACATCAACCTGACGCTCAGCCTGACACGATCCTCTCTCGACAATGCCCTCTTCCCACGTAGTGGTTCGCAAATCAGTGCATCTGTGTCGTTTACGCCACCCTACTCGCTTTTCGATGGAGTGGACTACGAGCACATGGCAACCAACTACCGCGACGCCAACTACCAGAGCGATATGAGCCGCAAGTACAAGTGGATTGAATACCACAAGTGGAAGTTCAACTCCCGCTTCTTCCTTCCACTTAGCAACACCAAGAAGTGCTTCGTGCTGATGTCACGCTTCGATTTCGGTTTGCTGGGTAATTACAACAAATATAAGAAGTCGCCGTTCGAAACCTTCTACGTGGGCGGTGACGGTATGTCTGGCTACTCTTCTACATACTATTCCGAGACCATCGGATTACGTGGTTACGATAACGGTGCCCTCACACAAGGTTACAACTATGGTTATGCCTACGACCGCATGACCCTCGAACTCCGCTACCCACTCTTGCTGCAAGGCTCTACCAACATCTATGCGTTGGCATTTGCAGAAGCTGGTAATGCGTGGACGGAGATCAAGAAGTTCAACCCCTTCGACATGAAACGCTCAGCAGGTTTTGGTGTGCGTCTCTTCCTCCCTATGGTGGGTCTGATGGGTATCGACTGGGCATATGGATTTGATAACATCAACGGTTCGAAGTCTTACAGCGGAAGCCAATTCCACTTTATCCTCGGCCAAGAATTTTAGACAATATGAAAAAGATTTTATTGATTATGACCGTGCTTTTGGCATCCATCGCTGCCAACGCACAGAAGTTCGCACTCGTCGATATGGAGTACATCCTCAAGAATGTGCCTGCCTACGAGCGTGCCAACGAACAATTGAACCAAGTATCCAAGCAGTGGGAAGGCGAAGTGGAGGCATTGCTCAACGAGGCCGAAACCCTCTACAAGAAATATCAGTCGGAGTCAGTGTTCCTTTCCGACACACAAAAGACCAAGGCTGAGGAGGCCATCATGGCAAAGGAGAAGGAAGCCAGCGACCTGAAGAAGAAATACTTCGGCAGCGAAGGCGAACTCTACAAAAAGCGCCAAAGCCTCCTCGCACCCATCCAGGACGAAATCTACAACGCCGTCAAGGACATCTGCGACCAGCGCGGCTACCAACTCGTCCTCGACCGCGCCTCGGGCGGCAGCATCATCTACGCCTCGCCCAAGATCGACATCAGCGACGAAGTGCTCCAGAAACTCGGCTACGCCCACTGATCATGAGCCAAGAGCCAAGTGTCAAGAGACCCACGACGCTCGCCCCTCGGCTCCAGACAAAACATTAAAAACCCATTAAACAAATAAACAACTTATGAAGAAAATCATTCTGACCGTGCTCGTGGCACTGCCCATGAGCCTCTTCGCGCAGAAATTTGCGCACATCAACTCAGCAGACATCATTCAGGCCATGCCCGAATACACCACTGCACAAACCGAAATGCAAGCCGCTGCCAAGCAGTACGAAGACGAACTCCAGCGCATGCAGGACGAACTCAAGACCAAGATGGACGACTACGAGAAGAACGCCGCCACCATGGTCGACGCCGTCAAGCAGCG
>JAEEGJ010010511.1_pt1 | contig 24034 bp, 20 predicted proteins | sample 8958761 | NCBI WGS metagenome assembly JAEEGJ01 (sample SAMN16246546, study PRJNA631951) | gut metagenome | biome: gut microbiome; feature: rumen; material: RS-attached | host: Bos | place: Iran: Karaj | collected 2018-10 | reverse complement strand
GCAACTGTGCAGAACGCACTGCAATTTTTAAGGCTGTAAGCGAAGGCGTACGTGAATTCCAGGCGATTGCTGTTGTGGGCGGTCCGGAGGATGAAAAAGGAAATCCTCAGATTCAGGATTTCTGCCCGCCATGTGGAGTCTGCCGCCAGGTGCTAAGAGAGTTCTGCGACCGCGACTTTAAGATTATTCTTGCAAACGGCAAGGGAGAACAGAAGGTCTTTACGCTTGCAGAACTTTTACCTGAGAGTTTCAGTCTTTAGCCCCAGTGGTTATATTTTTTTCCATTCAGATATGTCTCAATCAGTTTATTATTCTTGTAAACAGCTTTGAGTGAGTAGAAAGGATGATTCTGCTCCAGAAAATCGTAGAAGATTTCGTCTGCCTGCCAGTGAGGAAGCTCCTTTAATTTTGAAAGTGGCACCCACTCAAGTTCGCCCTCGTCGCAATCTGTCTTGAGAGCTCCGGTAAATTTACGGGCACGGAAAACGTGCATGAACTCGGTGTAGGCTTCAGGTTCAGAAACATCAACAAAAGTCACAATTCCACAATATTCCAGGTCTTCTGGCGCGATAACAAGACCGGTTTCTTCCCTGACCTCGCGAACGGCACAATCTTCGGGCGACTCTCCGTTTTCGAACTTGCCGCCTATGCCGATCCATTTATCTTTATTGTAATCGTGCTCCTTTTTTGTGCGGTGGAGCATGAGGTAAGAATTGTCTTTTTCTATATAGCAAAGAGTTGTATTAATAAGAGTCTTCATATTTTTAATTTTACTATTTTTTTTGAATTCTGCAAATTCTATGGTATAATAGAATAATCCGTTCAGGGGGGATGTAATGATTACGCTTAAACAGTTTTTTGTCTCCAGACAGATAAGAAGAGACTTTGGAGGCAATGACAAAAAACGCGATGCCGGCCAGACTACACCACAAGACATTACACGCTACGACGATATTCTCTATGGTGACGATACAAAATTAAAAAAATGGCAGTATCTCGATGTTTACCGTCCAAAGGCAGCTGTTGAAGCAGACGGCTCCCTTAAAAAACTTCCTGTAATTATCAGTGTACACGGTGGTGCCTGGGTTTACGGCGACAAAGACAGATACCAGTGGTACTGTATGAGACTTGCCCAGCGTGGCTTTGCAGTTGTTAACTATTCATACCGCCTGGCTCCGGAAGCAAAGTTCCCTTCATCTCTGCAGGATACAGAAAAGGTATTTCAGTGGACTAGCGACAAGGCCGCAGAATACGGCTTTGATACTTCTAATGTTTTTGCTGTCGGAGACTCGGCTGGAGGACATCTTCTTTCCCTTTATACAGATGCAATAACAAACAAAGACTTTGGCAAAAACTTTGAGTTTATTCATGAAAAGAATCTGACTCTGCGCGGGGTTGCCCTGAATTGCGGAAAGTATACCCTTAATGATCAGGATTATCAGATTAAACTGCTCTTGAGCGGTCTTATGCCAAAGGGCGGCACAAAAGAAGAAATTGAATTAATGAATACAGCCTCTCATGCAGACAAGAATTTCCCACCAGCTTTTATCATGACCTGCGAAGGAGATTTCTTAAAAGCACAGGCTCCGATTATGAAGAGTGCTCTGGATGCTGCCGGTGTTAAAAATGAATATCATTGTTACGGAAGCGAAGAGAAGCCTCTCTGGCACGTTTTCCACTGCGACCCTAAACTTGAAGAAGCAGTTGCATGCAATGATGACGAATGTAATTTCTTCCGTTCTCTTATAAAGTAATATTACAGTACAAAATTTTACTTCTGGGGTGTTAAAAAAGTATGAAAGTTTATTATGCGATTCTTTTTGCCCTGTCTCTTTTAGTAACAGGTATATATGCCTTTATCTGGCGAAAAAGATTTTCTGTTTTTATAACTCTGACATTTGCTATTGTTCCAATTGCAAATCTTGGCTATTTAATACTGGCCTGTGCTGCAACAGTTCCAGAGGCCATCATTGGTATAAAGATTTCATACCTGGGAGTCTTTTGTCACACTTTCATAATGTATGCAATTTTCAACCTGTGTAATCTGAATATCAAAAAATCTCTAAGACTTATTCTGCTTGCAATTTCCACTTTTTTCTTTCTTTCATCTCTTTCCATTGGTTCTTCAACTATTTTTTACAAAGCTATTACCGGAGAAATGATAGGAAAAAATTTTATTCTGCATAAAACTTATGGAATTCTTCATACCCTTTATTATATACAGATGTTTGTTTACATGGGTATAACAATTGGAGCTACCGTTTATGCCTTCCGTAAAAAGAATGATGTCTCACGTCACAACCTGCGTTATATGCTGGCCTGCGAAATAATTCCAGTCCTTACTTTCTTTATAGCAAGATTGCTGCATCTTAAAGTTGATTTAACGCCTCTTTCCTATATACTCAGTGAAAGTGTTTTACTTATCATCAGCCGAAGAATTGTACTTTATGATGTAACAGAAACAGTAATTGAAACGATTGCCTTTAATGGCAAGACAGGCTTTGTTTCTTTTGATGACGGTTTTCATTACCTTGGCAGCAATCAGATTGCAAAAGATATTTTCCCAGAGCTTGCTAAATTACATGTTGATGATTCTGCCCTCAAAATTCCGGAGCTTAAAAAAGATATCATCGAGCACATTCATAAGTTTATAATCAATCCTAAACAGAACTCTTTCTTTAAGGATTTTGGCAAGCAAATTTTCCAGGTTGATATTAACAAGCTTTTTGACGGCCGTATAAATCGTGGTTATATCCTTTACATGCAGGATGATACAAAGGACCAGAAATATATTTCTCTGCTCAACGGATTTAATGACAAGCTTCGTGATGAAGTAAATCAAAAAACAGAACACATTGTTGAAATGCACAACAACCTTATAATGGGAATGGCAACCATGGTTGAAAGCCGCGACAACTCTACCGGCGGTCACATTAAGCGCACAAGTAAAGTCGTTGAAATTCTTATTACTGAAATTCAAAAGGATAAAAGTGAAAATCATCTGGAGCTAACTCCGGAGTTCTGCCATAACATTATTAAGGCCGCTCCTATGCACGACCTGGGTAAAATTGCAGTAGACGATGCAATTCTAAGAAAACCTGGCCGCTTCACAGATGAAGAATTTGCTGTGATGAAAACTCATGCAGCAGAAGGTGCCCGCATAGTTCATGAGATTCTTAAGGGAACTGATGATATGGCCTTCCATCTGCTTGCAGAAAATATTGCTCATTACCATCACGAACGCTGGGATGGCTCGGGATATCCGGAAGGACTTAAGGGCGAAGAGATTCCTCTTGAAGCCCGCATAATGGCTGTAGCTGATGTTTACGATGCCCTTGTAAGTAAAAGAGTTTACAAAGATGCCATGAGCTTTGAAAAGGCTGATTCAATTATGATGGAAAGCTTTGGCAAGCATTTTGACAAGCAGCTTGAAAAATATTACATAGCAGCCCGTCAACAGCTGGAAGCCTATTATTCAAGCGCTGAATAAGATATCTTTTTGCGGGTATATTTAGTGCGGCAATATTTGATTTCTTCCCCGCCGCTTTCTTCAAGGGTAAAGTCAAAATCATCCGGATTAAAATCAGGAAAAAAGACATCCCCATCTTCAACTGTGATTTTTACTTCTGTAATATACATAAGATCAACAAGAGGGAGAGCTTCTTTATATATTTCATAACCGCCGGCAAAATAGATGTTCTTATTTTCTGCCCAGGTAGCAGCCAGAGAGACAGCCTCTTTTACAGAAGCAGCTGATTTGAGATTTTCACCTTCGAAGGTACGACTTTTAGATACAACAATAGTTTTTCTATTTGGAAGAGGATGACCTATTTCTTCATAGGTTTTACGGCCCATAACAACAACATTCCCGCTTGTAAGTTCGCGGAACTGCTTCTGCTCCCCTGGAATAGACCAGGGAATCATTCCAACTTTTCCAATCACATTATTAATGGAACGGGCAACAATAAGGGCAAGCATTTTTTATTTGATTTCTTTTGCAAGAAGACAGAGTCCTTCAACAATCGCTTCGTGCTCTTTTGGAGCAATGCGGGCATACAAAGTATCAGGAGTGTCATCCGGCATAACAGGAACCTTTTTCTGAATGAGGATGCGTCCTGTATCACAACCGCCGTCAGCAATATGAATTGTACATCCGCTTTCTTTTTCGCCGGCCGCAATAACAGCCTCATGGACATGATGACCGAACATACCTACTCCACCAAATTTTGGCAGAAGAGCCGGATGCAGGTTGATGATTTTATTTTCGTATTTTTTAAGAATGTCGCCGGCAAGAACTGTAAGACAGCCGGCTTCCACAATAGCTTCGGCACCGTATTTTTCGCAGGCCTCAAGCATTGCATTTGAAACAGCAAGGCGCTTTGTGTCACGGTCAGAAGCCTTAGCAACCTCTTCGCCCATAACAGCGTATGGAGAACAGATTGCTGTAGGGATTCCCGCCTTTGCGGCTCTTTCAAGGGCAAAGGCTTTTTTAGAATCAGAAATTACACAGACAATTTCGTAAGGGCAAGAGTCGCCCTGAGCAGCCTGATAATCAATCAGGGCCTGCAAATTAGTTCCACCGCCACTTACTAAAACTGCTGTCTTCAACATAATTAATCCTCGAACAAAACTGCGTCGCGCTGAGTTTTTACTTCGCCCTTAGCGTATTCAACTCGGCCAATCTTATAAGCCTTCATATCAGGACAGTAGTCCTTGTGATACTTAGAAGCATTAGCGTTGAACATTTCAAGAACAGCATCAGCCTCTTTTGCATTAACAGCAAGAACAAAACCGATACCCATATTGAATGTATTGTAAACGTTATCAAAATCAGCACCACGGCGAATGAGTTCACCGAATACTGGAGGGATATCCCAAGATGCACGTTTGATTACAGAAATCAGCTGCTTCTTGCCCTCTTTTGCTTTTGGATACATACGTGGAATATTTTCAAAGAATCCGCCGCCAGTTACATGAACCATACCGTGGATAGCCTTGCGGTATTTTCCAAGAACTTCCATAACAGGCTTAACGTAAATACGTGTAGGTGTAAGAAGAACTTCACCGATAGTTTTTCCGGTTTCAACCCCGTTTACAATAAAAGGATCATTTACATTTGGAACAAGCTTACGCACAAGGCTGAAGCCGTTAGAGTGAACACCAGTAGAAGACAAACCGATAAGAACATCACCTTCGCGGATATCCTCGCCGGTAATCATTTCTTTCTTTTCGCCAACGCCAACACCAAAGCCGGCAAGGTCATATTTTCCAACATCATAGAAGCCAGGCATTTCGGCAGTTTCACCACCAAGCAGTGCACAACCGGTATCAACACAACCGTCTGCAACACCCTTTACAAGGTCAGCAGCAACATCAGCGTCGAGCTTACCGCAGGCAACATAATCAAGGAAGAAAAGCGGCTGAACACCAGAGCAGAGAATATCGTTTACGCTCATGGCAACACAGTCGATTCCAACAGTGTCATACTTCTTCATCTGGAAAGCAACATCAAGCTTAGTTCCAACACCGTCAGTTCCGCTTACCATAACAGGATTCTTAATTCCCTTTGGAACTTCGAACATACCGTTAAAACTTCCAAGCCCTGTCAAAAGCCCTGGAACTACAGTTCTCTTTACCTGTTCCTTGTACTTATCTACCGCTCGGTAACCTTCTTCTACGTCAACACCAGACTCTTTGTAGTTTGCCATGTTTATACTCCTATGTATTTAAGAGGGGGAAGTCTCCCCCTGCGCTCGCACGTTGTTGCTCGCTACCCTCTCTCCTAGGGCTACGCCCTAAAACCTGCTAGAACTGAACGTCCAGACCTGTAGCTGCAGCGTCATCAGCTAATTTCTTTCTGAATGCTACTAATTTTTCTTTAAGTTCAGGATACTTGATAGACAAAATCTGAACAGCAAGATATCCCGCATTTTTAGCGTTGTTAATACCAACTGTTGCAACCGGAATCTGAGGAGGCATCTGTACGATAGACAAGAGTGCATCCATACCGCCAAGACCATTTGATTTGTCAGAAACACACTCAAGCGGAACACCGATAACAGGCAAAGTAGTTTCACCTGCAATAACTCCAGGAAGAGCTGCAGCAAGACCTGCACCGGCAATGATTACCTCAAAGCCTTCTTTTTCAACCTGTTCAACTGTCTGCTTAAGTAAAACCCCGGCACGATGGGCAGAAATGATAAATGCCTTGTATTCCACGCCGAACTCTGAGAGAATGTCGGCAGCCTTTTTCATGGTGTCCTTGTCGGACTTAGAACCGAAAAAAATCGCAACTTTCATATCAGAGTTATATCATAAAAAGAGATTCGTCACAAGCACGACGAACTATTCTTCGACCTGGTACTGAAGGAGAAGCAGGCGCAATTCTTCAATGTTCGACACATTAAAGATTTTGAAAATATCTGCAAAAATCTTTTTTACAGTTGAAAGACTTACAAAATATTTTTCGCCTATTTCTTTATAGCTTAGCTTGTTATGAATATGTTCCATAAGATAAGTTCGCTGACGTTCATTAAGATTATAATCAGAAAGCTTTATAACCGAACCAGCTGGCTTACCAATGATAGTATTATTCTCACGGACATTCTTTGGAATCAGACAAGAAAACTTTGCTTTCAGAATAGAATAAATCCATAGATAAAAAGAATAACAGAAAACAGAGTATCCAATATCTATAAGCATAGCTTTAATACCATGAGTATAAGTAAGACACAGAGTAATGAAATGAATTACAAAAAGTATCCAGATAGGTTTCTTTGATTTCTCAGCCAGAAAATCTGTACATAACATAAAGATAATAGCTGCATAGAAAAAGAAAATTCCCAACTCTTCATAATGAGTTAAAATTGTAAGCTCGCTTTCAATCAGGAGAATAGCAAGCATGAGATACGAATTAGGGCGGATAATATGTATGATTGTGAGACCTACACAAAGAAAATGTACAACAGGAATCACAATATTAGTATCAGCGACCTTCTCAATAATTGATTTTGGGTCACCGTTAAAAAAAAGACTTGTAATAGCTGCAATAAGTAGGAAAAATAAACCGACAACAGCAACAACCCTCTCCGAGCTGATTCTGTTACTATTCATGTTTTTAATTATAACATAAAAAAATAAATTTACCAATAACTAAATGTTATTAAAAATAACCTTGGTTATTTTACCCTAGACGCAATATGACTACAGGCATTTTCGCCATCCATTGCGCTGGAAACAATACCACCCGAGTAGCCGGAGCCCTCACCTGCAGGATAAAGGCCGGAAATTTCAGTACATTCATAGCTTTCTTTGTCCCTGAGGATTCTCACAGGCGTACTTGTACGGGTTTCAGCAGCAATCATCAAAGCATCCTTACATATAAAGCCATGCATATTCTGATCTATCTGTACAAAGCCCTTTTTTAAGCGTTCGCTTATGTGAGCAGGCAGCCAGAGTCCAAGTTCAGAAGAAACAATACCCGGAGTATAGCTTGAAACAGGTAAATCTGAAGATTTCCGGCCGGCAAGAAAATCAGTGAGGCGCTGAGCTGGAGCAGCCTGGCCGTTTCCATTTTTAAACGCAAGCTGTTCAATTTCACGGCGGAAGAACAATCCGGCCAGTTGAGGACAGCCGGCCTTTTCTGCAGCCTGCATAAATTCTGCAGGAATATCCTCCGGACGAATCTCAACAACAATAGCTGCATTTGACCACTTGGAATTACGTGCTGCAGCCGACATGCCGTTTACAACAATTTCATCAGGGCCAGAACTTGAAGGAACAACAAATCCGCCCGGGCACATACAGAATGAATATACTCCGCGTCCATCAACCTGAGTAGTAACTCTGTATTCAGCAGCGCCAAGGCCTGCATCCGCCCCCCGCCCGTGATACTGAATTGAATCAATCAGAGTTCTAGGATGCTCTACACGAACACCAGCCGCAAAAGTCTTTGCTTCCAGAGCAGCAGGGGCTACGCGGGCAAGCATTTCATAAATATCAGAAGCGGAATGTCCCGTTGCAAGAAGTACCGCAGTCCCATGAAAATCACTCTGTTCTCCAGTAATTACATTCCGGGTTTCAACGCCGCATACGTTCAGTTTTCTTTCTGCATCACCGCGGGCTTCTTTATCATTTTCAATAATCAGATCAGTTACACGCTCATTAAAGTGAAACTCACCGCCCAGCTCAATAATTTTATCGCGCATAGCATTTATTACCTGTGGGAGCCGGTCAGTTCCTATATGCGGGTGAGCGTCGGTCAAAATCTTTTCGTCCGCGCCAAAATAATGAAAGATTTTCAATATAGAACTGATGTCTCCGCGCTTATTACTGCGCGTATATAATTTTCCGTCCGAGAAAGTACCCGCCCCGCCCTCGCCAAAGCAGTAATTCGAGTCCGCATTTACAACATCTCGAGTACTTATTAAAGCAATATCCTTTTTTCGCTGGCGGGTCTCACAGCCGCGCTCAATTATAACTGGTTTTATGCCGCTTTCCAGAAGCTTAAGTGCACCAAAAAGTCCTGCCGGGCCCGCACCTACTATAATTACCGTATGCTTTTCATCTGCTCCACTGCAAGATTTCCAGGCTGGTTTCCATTCACCTGCAGCTTCCGGCTTTTCGCCAATATAAATCTTATAACGCAAATGCAGCTTCAACTGCCCATGTCGTGCATCAATAGATTTCTTTACAAAAACCTTTTCAAACTGAGATTCTTTTATATTATTTTTCTTGAGTTCCCTGCGGATAAGACTGTCATGAAGCGAAAGATTCTTTTCATCCTTGGCTTCAACTGTAATTGAGATTTCTTTAACCATTATTGGGAATTATAAAGTATTTTTAGACAAAAAAAAAGTTCTTAGACTGTAGACTCTCCAAACTTACAGTCCAAGAACTCTCTCACCGATGATAAACCGGTTCTCCGAATAAACTCTCTTCTTAGCAACGCTTCTGTATAAGGATAATGCTAATTGTCTTTTCATTTGTAACTTTCTTAATTTCATACTTTTTAACTTTAATGTAACTTTAATTTATGGTTATAACATACAGCGAAAATAACCTGTCGTCAATAACTTTTTTTGATATTTAACCATGGTTATACAAAAAATAACCACAGTTACTTTTAATATTACTGTGGTCATTCAATTTGTGCTGTTTGTGTGCTGATTTATGTATAAAAATAGGATTATTTTTCACAGGATAGATTTAAAAAACTGCTGTAAACGTTCACTTTTCGGGTGTTGAAAAAGCTCATCCGGACTGCCTTCTTCTTCAATATAACCTTCGTTCATAAACAGAACGCGGTCTGCAACCTCTCGTGCAAAGCCCATTTCGTGAGTTACAACAACCATTGTCATTCCATCTCGTGCAAGATCCTTCATAACTTCAAGTACTTCACCTACCATTTCAGGATCGAGAGCTGAAGTTGGCTCATCAAAGAGCATTACATCAGGATGCATTGCAAGGGAACGAACAATAGCAATTCGCTGCTTCTGTCCACCACTCAAAGTAGAAGGATATACGTTAGCTTTATCCGGCAAACCGATTCTTTCAAGCAGTTCCATAGCCTCTTTTTCAGCTTCTTCTGGAGTTTTAAGCTTAAGAGTTACTGGTGCAAGAGTGATATTCTGCAAAACAGTAAGATGAGGAAAAAGATTAAAATGCTGGAAAACCATTCCCATTTTCTGGCGGCAAAGATCAAGATCTGTCTTTGGATCTGTTAAATCATTGCCCTCAAACAGAATCTGCCCTCCATCAGGAGTCTCAAGTCTGTTCAAACAGCGGAGAAATGTACTTTTTCCAGAACCAGAAGGTCCGATAATTACTATTTTTTCGCCTTTTTCAATTTTAATTGATACATCTTTTAATACATTCAGCTTTCCAAAGCTGATTTTAAGGTTTTTAACTTCTATCACTTTTTGCCATCCTTTTTTCGAGCATGCCGAAAAGCTTTGTAAGTCCTACAGTAAGGACAAGATAAATTGCCGCACAGGTTAAAAGCGGAATCCAGGCATTGTAAGTAGCATTACGAATCATATCTCCGGCTTTTGTCATATCCATTACAGCAATAAAGCTTGCAACAGAAGTCTCTTTTATTAAAACAATAAACTCACTCGTATAAGTTGGAAGCACAGCCTTTACAGCCTGAGGAAGAACAATCTTAAAAACAGTCTGCCACTTACTCAAACCAAGTGAACGGCCGGCTTCAGTCTGGCCCGGGTCAATTCCCTGAATTCCTGCACGGAAGATTTCTGTACAATACGCACCGGAGTTAAAACCATAAGCAAGAATTGCAACAAGAAGTCTGTTTAATCCCAATGGAGCAAAAATTACAAAATAAAAGATCATAAGCTGTGTAGCAAGAGGAATTCCACGAAGAACAGTAGTATACACCTCTGCAACAGCCTTAAGAATCTTATTTCCAGAAACCTTCATCAGAGCAAGGAGGAAGCCAATTACAGTTCCAATTATGATTGCACAAAAGGCTATGAGAAGTGTAATTCCCAAACCTTCCACAATCAGCATGTACCTCTGCCCCGAAATCATTGTGTCAATAAAAGATTGAATCATATAATTCCTTTAAAAAATAAATATTCCCGCAATTTACTGCGGGAATGTAAAAGTCGGCAGGCACAGCCTGCCTCTGAGCCATTCTTTCGATAATCCTAAACTGGCCCGCTGCCGCAGCCCAGTTTTTAACGGATTTTCGATTTTAGGCTTATTTTCTTACAATAATAACCTGCTCAGACTCAAAATAAGTCTCAGAGAAATCAACGTTCTTTTTGCGATCTTCATTTACAGACATACCAGCAGCAATGAAGTCAATTGTTCCAGACTGAAGAGCTGGAATAAGGCTGTCGAATGCCATATCTACAACTTCAAGCTTCATTCCGGCATTCTTTGCAATTTTCTGTCCCATTGTGATATCAAAACCAACAATATTCTTTCCTTCAACATATTCAAATGGAGGGAAAGCTGCATTTGTTCCGAGTTTTACAATAGAAGTTCCAGAAGAACCTTCATTTGCAGGAATAACAATATTTCCATCAACAGGCATAAATGCATTTACGAGTTTCTCGTACTCACCATTTGCCTTCATATCAGAAATTGTCTTATTGATGACAGTAAGAAGATCTACATTGTCCTTTTTAACAGCAATAGCATAAGCTTCCTTATTATCAGCAAATACCTTATCACGAATAATCTTAAGATCAGGATTGCGTTCAACAATTGCCTTTGCTGGAAGTTCATCAAGAACTACTGCATCAATTGCACGATTCTTAAGATCAAGAGCTGCATCCATTCCTGTTTTGAAAGATGCAATGTTTGCACCAGCAACATTATCCTGTACCCAGGCTTCACCTGTTGTACCAGCCTGAACACCAATTTTTCTTCCTGCAAGATCTGCAACAGAATTTATTTCTACCTTTGATTTAGAGCATCCTGCAAATGCAAGAGCTGCAGCGAGAGCTGCACATACAATAGTAATTTTCTTCATATAAACACCTCGATTTATAAATATACAATTTTATGCATATATATTCAATATTTATGCATCATTATCATCCAGCCACCATTCCGGTGTAGTATCAATAAAGATACGGCACTGTGGAATTTTCTCATATCCGGTAGAAACCTTTACACTACCCGCTCTGCATTGTGAATAAGTAAAATTATCTTCAACACACAGCTGTTTCTCCAGATAATCAGGTACCATTCTTTTCTTTGCATCATACCAGTATGAATCACCATATTCATCACCATCATGAAACAGACGTGCAGGCTCAAAATGAACAGCATCAACGTTAGTTCCACCATTCCAGTAATAAAGCCGCTCATTATACATTACATGAAGAAATTTTTCCCAATCTTTCAGATTATGATACTTTTTGATTTCTCCCCAGGAATTCGCTTTCTCATGTATTAATAATTCAGGCAAAACCCATAATACATAAATTCCAAGATGACTATACCTTTGCATTCTCTGGCGTATTAAATCACAACTGATGTCTGACTTTTGAATTTCAATAGCAACCGGAGTATCATCAATATACAAGGAAATATCAGGGCGTACATCACCCAGATTTCGTTCCAGCTCACACTTTCTGCAATTTCTAAGTTTGTTAAAATGCTCATACATTTCTTTTTTAATTCTTAAATGAATTTCTGATTCTTTAGGAATTGGACAGTCTGGATTGTCGCTGATGTGGTAAAAATGATGAACCTTTTTGTACCCCTTTCTTAAGCCAACTTCTTTTTTACAGCAAGGACAGAAAAACGGACCTTCGTTTTTAGAAGTTTCAAAAGAAACCTTTCTTTCGTTAACCGACGTTAAAGCAACTAACATAAGAGCATTCCTCCTAATATTTTTTCTTTAATTATCGGTTAAAAAGTTTATTTCCGTTCTCCGCAAGAATTACTGCAATAAAAATCAAGAAGCATCCAGCAAACATCCTGGGTGTAAATGCTTCATGAAGAAACAATGTACTGAAAAAGATTCCAAATACTGATTCAAAACCTAAAAATAAAGATGCCAGTGATGACTGAACATATTTTAATCCGATATTCTGCAAACTGAAACAAAGCATTGAACTTAAAAGACCGAGGTACAGCATTGAAACTATAACTTTAGAATTATTCAATACTTCCAGAGGAAAAGGTCCGTCTGCTATCGGTGCAGAAATCCACCCGAAAACAGCAGCAAAGAAAAACTGCAGCATTGTTATGATGATTACATCACAACCTTCCCTGTTACATTTTTCTGTCCACAGAATATGCAGCGCATAAAAAAGACCGCAGATAAGAGTAAGCACATCACCGCGGTTAAAACCACTACCCGCGCCTCCTCCTGCAAAATCATTTCCACCAAGAGCGAGAAGTCCAATTCCCGTCATAGACATGGCAGCCGCAATAAAAACAAAAATTGCCGGACGTTTTTTATAAAGCGGCCAGCTGATAATTGGAATCAAAATTACATAAACAGTTGTCAGAAATGCATTCTTACCGGCAGTTGTATAAAAGCAGCCGATAGTCTGCACAAGATAGCCCATAAAAAGAAAAAATCCTGTGACAGCTCCTTTCAAAAGATGTTTTTTATCTATCAGTTTAAGTTTCTTAAAGAAAATGAGTCCCATTCCCACAGCCGCAATCGAAAATCGAATTGCCACCATATAAAACGAACCAATATAATCAAGACTATCCTTTACAACGACAAATGCGAATCCCCAGATAGCGGCGGTAAGCAGAAGGCCGGCACTGGCAAGCAGAGATACAAGTTTTTTATTCATGTGTGAAATGTACTAATTAAAGAAGGTTGGAGTCAAGACAACTATATAAAATTTCAGTTCATAAAAAAACACACAGACTGCGGGTCCCACAGTCTGTGTGTTTTTAAGACTTAGAATTTCTGAAAAAAGCTTACTTTACTTCAACCTTCTTCAAGTGCCAGATATCGCGAACGTAATCTTCAATTGTACGGTCGCTTGAGAACTTACCGGCGTTGGCTATGTTCTTCAATGCCATCTTAGCCCACTGCTTCTTATCGCCATATGCTGCGGCAATTTTTTCCTTTGCCTTGCAGTATGAATCGAAGTCTGCAAGAACGTAGTAAACGTCTGGGCGCTGACCTTCTACACCGTATACGAGAGAGTCGTGAAGTTCCTTGAAAAGCTGGTGTGTCGGATCGTAAGTTCCGTCAACAAGCTGTTCAACAACCTTAGCGAGAGCAGGATTGCAGTCGAGATATTCCTGTGGATTATATGAGTGCTCTGCTTCCATCTTCTTGATTTCTTCTGTCAAAAGACCGAATACAAAGCCGTTTTCTTTTCCAGCTTCTTCGAAAATCTCGATGTTTGCACCATCCATAGTTCCCAAAGTGAGGGCACCGTTGAGCATGAACTTCATGTTTGATGTACCTGAAGCTTCGAGACCAGCAGTAGAAATCTGCTCTGAAACATCTGCAGCAGGGAAGATTTTTTCTGCAACAGAAACGCGGTAGTTTTCTACGAATACAACACGGATCTTTCCGCGAACACGGCGGTCGTTGTTGATACGCTCTGCAACTGTGTTAATCAGTTTGATGATTGATTTTGCACGGCGGTAACCAGAAGCAGCCTTTGCACCAAAGATGAAAGTACGTGCAGGTGGGTTATAGCTTGGATCATCAACAAGGCGGTTGTAAATGTACATTACATGGAGAATATTCAAAAGCTGTCTCTTGTACTCGTGGAGACGCTTAACCTGAACATCGAAAATACTTTCAGGATCAAGGAACTCGTTCTGAGCATGCTTGAGGTAGTCTGCAAGAGCTTCCTTGTTTTCTGTTTTTATGCGGATAAGTTCGTTGATTGATTCATCATCATCAAGGAACTTTTCAAGGCCCTTAAGCTTTGAAAGATCTTTTTCCCAGCCATGACCAATGCGGTCTGTAATAAACTTTGAAAGCTTAGGGTTTGCGTTCAAAAGCCAGCGGCGCTGTGTAATACCGTTTGTCTTGTTGTTGAACTTTTCCGGATACAAAGTGTACCAGTCTTTAAGTTCTGCAGTCTTCAAAAGTTCTGTATGGAGTTCTGCTACACCGTTTACGCTGAAGCAGGCGTGAATTGCCATCCATGCCATGTAAACCATGTTGTTATGGATGATTGCCATGTGCTCGTGCTTGTAGTAGTCGTTAGGGAATTTCTGGCGAAGCTCGATTACAAGACGGCGGTTGATTTCTTCAACAATCTGATATACACGAGGGAGGAGTCCCTGGAAAATTTCGATTGGCCACTTCTCAAGTGCTTCTGCAAGAATTGTGTGGTTTGTATAAGCAAAGGTATGAGTTACTACATCCCAGGCTTCATCCCAGCTTACATTGTATTCATCAATAAGAATGCGCATAAGCTCCGGAATTGCAACTACAGGGTGAGTATCGTTGAGCTGGATTACATGGAGCTCTGCAAATTTTGAAAAGTCTGTTCCGTGGTCTGCAACATAGTGGCGAACCAGGTCCTGGAGCGAGGCCGAGCTGAAGAAGTACTGCTGCTTGAGACGGAGAGCCTTTCCGCTTGGACCGTTATCGTTAGGGTACAAAACGCGGCTGATGTTTTCTGCGCTGTTCTGGCGTTCTACGGCACGGTTGTAATCCATGCTGTTGAAAAGCTGAAGGTCAAAGCCGTTTGGTGACGAAGCCTGCCAGAGTCGGAGTGTATTTACAGTCTTTGTATCAAAACCGATGATTGGCATATCGTAAGGAGTAGCTGTTACTTCCTCTGCGTTTTCAATAAAGAAGCGTGGATTTCCTTCCGGAGTTTTGCCGTAAGCAATGTTACCACCGAATTTTACAGTTACAGAAAGGTCTGAACGTTTGATTTCCCAAGGGTCGCGGTGCTGCAGCCAGTTATCCGGATATTCAACCTGATAGCCGTCTTCAATTCTCTGCTCGAACATACCGTACTCATAGCGGATTCCATATCCATGTCCAGGGTAATCGAGAGTTGCAAGTGAGTCGAGGAAGCAGGCTGCAAGGCGGCCAAGACCACCGTTACCAAGACCGGCATCCGGCTCTTCATCTTCAATCATATTGAAGTCTATGTTCATTTCTTTAAGAACTTCGTTTACAGATTCTTTAATACCGCAGTTGATGAGGTTATTGCTGAGAGCGCGTCCCATCAAAAATTCTGCAGACAGATAGTAAAGCTGCTTTGTTGGCTTTTTGTCATATTCGTTACGAGTTGCCATCCAGTTAGGCATAATTAACTCAAGGGCAGAAGCAGAAACCGCATCAAAAAGGTCGTGCTTGTTAGCCTGCGAAATGTCCTTTCCGTACTGGCGGCGAAGTCGGGCCGAAAGATTCGCCTTAAATTCTTCTTTGTTGAATTCCATGATAAATAAACCTCCTGTATTTATTTACTCATTAAAATTATGGTAGCTCCTGAAATCAGAACATATCTTCGCTGCTCTGTCAAAAGCTCCTCTTTTCCTTTATCTAATATATCATCAGGACTTTCAAAGGCCGTGTCAGCAACACGGTACCACTTTTTGTTTCCTGGTAAGGCCGGTAAGGTAATTGTAAGATCATACTGGTCCAGATTTGTAGCAACATAAAAGTCGCTGTCAATTTCAAGACCACTCAGCTTAAAGGCAAGGAAGTGATTCATCTTTGCCCAGTCCGGAACCTTGGCGTTCATATCATACCACAATATCTCCGGGATTGCACTTGTCTCGTAGGTATCGCGGAAAAACTTGATTCTACTGAAAATATTATGAGATTTACGAAGTTCAATCAACTGCGAAGTAAAGCGGATCAGTCCCTTGTTGCGCTCTGCAAGATTCCAGTTGAACCAGCTGAGCGGGGTGTCCTGGCAATAGGCGTTGTTGTTGCCGTTCTGAGTTCGGCGCATTTCGTCACCGCCAAGCAGCATAGGAACTCCCTGAGAAACAAAAAGATAAACAAGGAAGTTTTTGATTGCGCGGAGGCGTGCCTGCTCAATCTTAGGGTTTGTACACTCCCCTTCAAAGCCGTTGTTATAGCTGAAGTTGTCGTCGGAGCCGTCGCGGTTGCACTCGCCGTTTTCCTCGTTATGTTTACAGTTGTAGCTTACAAGGTCGTTGAGGGTAAAGCCGTCGTGAGCTGTAATGAAATTTATAGAAGAAAGCGGTGAACGGCCGTCGTGGTTGTAGCAGTCTGAGCTTCCGCTTATGCGGGTAGCGGCAGCTGTAGAAAGATGTTCGTCTCCTCGGAGGAAGCGGCGGATGTCATCTCGGAAGCGGCCGTTCCATTCGCTCCAGCGGTTATTTGGTCCGCCCGGAAAGCCACCAAGCTGATAAAGGCCGGCGCAGTCCCAGGGCTCTGCAATCAGTTTTGTCTTCGACAAAATCGGGTCGTCATTAATTGCGGCAGTAAGAAGAGGCATGTCATTAGAAATCGGAGCACCGTTCTGAGCGCGCGTTAATATAGAAGCAAGATCAAAACGGAAGCCGTCTACATGCATTTCCATAACCCAGTAGCGCAGGCTGTCCAGAATAAATTGTGCCGTTACCGGGTGATTACAGTTCATGCTGTTTCCGCAGCCGCTGAAGTTCATATAGTAATTTTTGTCTGTTCCGGGTAATGAATAATAAACATCGTTCTGAAGACCGCGGAACTCAAAGGTGTAACCGCGCTCGTTACCTTCTGCCGTATGGTTGTAAACGACATCAAGAATAACTTCAATGCCGGCCTTGTGCAGCTCCTTCACCATCTGCTTAAACTCGCGAACAGGACCACCAGGCGAACGATCCGCAGCATAGGAAGTTTTTGGCGCAAAGAATCCAATCGTGCTGTAGCCCCAGTAGTTTACCAGAGTCTCACCTGTACGGGGATTCGTATTCGCATTTTCATTTTCGTCAAACTCAAACATAGGAAGCAGCTCAACAGCAGTAACACCAAGCTGCTTCAGATAATCAGCCTTCTGCGCAAAGCCGCTATAAGTTCCGGCTAACTCCTGCGCCACCCCAGAAGTTTCAGAAGCCGTAAAGCCCTTTACGTGGGTTTCGTAAATTATAGTCTGTTCGAGGGGGCGGTTGAGCGGTCTGTCGCCTTCCCAGTCAAAGCCGTCATCATCAATAACAACACACTTTGGAAAATCAGAAAGATCCTGCAGTTGGCCTCCCATATTACCATCAAAGCCCTGCTTCCACTGCTTGTTGTAAGAGCGGAAAACCGAGCCCGGCGTAAAGGCCTTGGCATAAGGATCAAAAAGATATTTATTGGAATTAAAACGAAGTCCCTTTGGCGGAACATAAGGCCCATCCACCTTGTAAAGATAAAGAGCGCCTGCCCCAAGTCCTTCTATATATATGTGCCAGATGTCGCCGGTCCTGTTGGCATGCGGATCAAAATCCACCACCCGCGCCGGCTTTTGGTCGTATTCATTTTCAAAAAGCACAAGGCTCACACTGGTAGCATCGCGGCTGTAAATAGAAAAATTAACACCGCCCCCAGTAAGCACTGCACCAAAGCCCATAGGCTTTCCGTTATGAACCTTTATATCAGTCATAGGCACATATTTTAACACAGGAATAGCAGAAATTCTATAAATAAATTCAGAAGAAATAAGATTTTATTCCGAGTATTATATTACACGACAATTTTCCAATCTCATGGTATAATAACAGAATATGAGCGAAGAAATCAAAGAAGCTGAAAATACTACTCCTCTCCGCACAGCCGTTGTGGCAATCATTGGCCGCCCGTCCGCAGGTAAATCAACCTTTCTCAATACTGCCTGTCAGGAGCCGGTGAGCATTGTTTCTCCTATTCCGCAGACAACCCGCAACGCAATTAAGGGAATTGTAAATACATCTTTTGGCCAGCTGATTTTTATTGATACCCCCGGCTATCACGATTCTGAAAAGAAATTAAACCTTCGCCTTCGCAATGTTACAGAAAGCCAGCTGGAAGGAATTGATTGTGTTCTATATATAATTGACTCTACCCGCGCCCTTGGAGAAGAAGAAGTTCACACCGCTGCCCTGCTCAAAGACCTGCAAAACAAAACTGTTGTCGCAATCAACAAGTGCGATCTCCCGGCCAGCAAGCCCTTTCCTATCCGACAGTTTATAAGCGAGCAGCTGCCTCAGGTTCCTGCCGGCCGCATTCTGGAAATGTCTGCCGAAAAAGATACGGGCATCAACGAGGTTCTCAAGGCCCTTTACGATATTTCTCCGGAAGGAGAGCCTGTTTACGATGAAGAGCTTTACACAGACCAGGACCTCACTTTCCGAGTTTGCGAGGTTATCCGGGGCGAGGCAATCAACCGCCTGCAGGACGAAATTCCTCACGCAGTTTATGTTGAAGTTGCAGATATTGAACACCGCAACGAGGGCAAAAAACTCTGGATCCGCGCCTTCCTTTGTGTAGAACGCGAAAGCCAGAAGGGAATTGTAATCGGCAAGGGTGCTTCAAAAATCAAGGAAATAAGAACTGCAGCAGTGCGTAAGCTTTCGGAAATCTATATTCAGAAAATCGACCTGGATTTGCAGGTAAAAGTTGATAAAAACTGGCGTCAGAGGGATTACACGATTAACCGTCTGATTCCACAATAGATTCAAAACCGGAGGCGCTTACCGCTAATTTTATATGCTGTCTTTAGAAAAAGGAATGGATCAGGTTCACCACGTTCTTAAGGCCGATCAGATGGCGAATATCGCTATGAAAATGCTTGCCTGCATAAACAGGGAAGTTGTTCTTCACAGCGTAAGGACAGCATATCTTGCTTACAAAACCGTATGCCTGCATCCTATGCAAAAACAATGCAGTCCGGAAAAACTGGTTATGCTTGCGATTTTTCATACAATCGGATTTTTCCGCGAAGACATTCACTTTAATTATTTCCCCCACGAAGCAAACCTCGACTATTTTTCAAATGAAAAGGCGACCGAAAGTAAATACGTTTTTGCCTGTTACTATCTTGAATATATGACACCACTCAAAAGTGATGCTGTCGGGCTTCAAAACTTTCTGGAGCCCTATAATAAAGATTTACGAAAATACGTTTATCAGGAAGAATACAAAGATATAATTTACCTCTGCGCAAGAATCAGCGACTATGTAAATAAAAATCAGGACAAGCCTCTTCCCGCAGATATAAACGAAATTGCTCCCGGATATTTTGACCCAGAATATGTAGAAGCCTTTGTTAAAGCTAACAAGGACAATATACTCACAGAAACAATAAAAGCCGGAACTCATTTTGATGAAATTACAAATCTGATTTCCACCATTCAGCTTTCTCCAGAAGAAAACCGTATGCTTGAAAAGATGCTGATTCATCTGCTGGATTTTAAAAGCACCACAACGATGAAGCATTCTATCAATACTTCAAGTTACGCCCTTTCACTCGGACTGCGCCTCAACCTCAACAGTGAAGATTTAACAACTCTTTACAACAGCGCCTTTCTTCACGACATCGGAAAGATGGCAACACCTCAGCGCATTCTGGAATTTCCGGGTAAGCTTTCGCCGGAGGACATGGGTATTATGCGTCATCATGTGAATCATTCAAAACGCATTCTCAGCGGTTATGTTGATGATGAGATTCTGGAGACCGTTTACCGCCATCACGAAAAGCTCAACGGCAAGGGCTATCCCAAGCAGGTGGAAGGAAAAGACCTCACCCTGATTCAAAGAATTCTCACTGTTGCGGATATCACCAGTGCCCTGCACGACAGCCGCAGCTACAAGGGTGAATTCGACAAGGAAAAGATTCTTTCTATTATAAAAGATATGACCGACAAGGGAGAGCTGGACCCTAAGATTACAAAGTTTGTAATAGAAGATTTTGACCAGCTTGTAAAAGAGCAGCAGGTTTTCCAGGGAATGCTTTCGATAGACTTCAGCAAGGTTGTTATCAATTATAATAATTATATTTATGAAGATGTTGATATGTGGGTAGAAACGCTGCTAAATGCGACAACTCCATATGAAGAAATAGAAGATATTGAAGAACTGGAAGATTTAGAAGAGTTGTAAACCACTTCCCTTTTCATTATATTATATAGTATGCAAATAACATACAAAACTCAGGGAGTGTGTTCACGCTCCATTACTTTTGATAAGGACGAGAGTGGAAAAATCACAAACATCAGTTTTGAAGGCGGCTGCAACGGTAACCTTAAGGCAATTTCTAAGCTCTGCGATGGCATGACAGCAGACGAAATTGTGGCAAAGCTTAAGGGCAACACCTGCGGCTTTAAGAGCACTAGCTGCGCCGACCAGCTGGCAATCGCTGTAAGTAAATAATTTTTAGAGGATATATATGGCACTTGAATGTGGTATCGTTGGACTTCCAAACGTTGGAAAGTCTACTATTTTTTCGGCTCTGACAGCGGCACCTGCTGCGGCAGAGAATTTTCCTTTCTGTACAATCGACCCTAACATCGGTATTGTAGATCTTCCAGATGAACGCCTAGACTTCCTTGCCAGCATTCACAATCCAAAAAAGAAGACACCTGCAAGCGTAAAGTTTGTTGATATTGCAGGTCTTATCAAGGGTGCAAGTAACGGTGAAGGTCTTGGAAATAAGTTCCTTGCAAACATCCGCGAGTGTTCAGTAATCGCTCACGTTGTCCGCTGTTTTGATAACCCTGATATTATGCACGTTCGCGACAATGCAAACGAGGCTGCCCCTATCGATCCAGAAACAGATATTCTTACTATTAACTGGGAGCTCTGCCAGGCAGACTTGAACACAATTGAAGCCCGCCAGGACAAGGTTACCCGCGCAATCCGCTCACTCGGAAAAGAAGAGGAAAAGAAGTACGCACCTTGGATTTCCGCAGTTGCAAAAATCAAACCTCTCCTTCAGGACGGAAAATGTGCCAGAACCGCAGACCTCACAGACGACGAGCGCGCTGCCCTTTACGATATGTTCCTTCTCACCATGAAGCCTACAATTTACGTAGCAAATGTGGATGAAGATTCTATTGAAGCACAGACTAACAAATATGTTGAAGTTGTTAAAAAATATGCCGACGAAGAGCACAGCGAAGTTGTTGTAATCTGCGGTAAGTTCGAAGCAGACCTTGCTGAAATCACAGATCCTGCAGACCGCAAAGACTTTATGGATAGCGTTGGTCTTAAGGAAAGCGGACTTGCTACCCTCGCCCGCAAAACTTATCACCTTATGGGCCTTCGCACCTTCTTTACCGGCGGACCTGATGAGTGCCGTGCCTGGACAATTCACGCAGGTGACAAGGCTCCACGCGCTGCCGGCGTAATCCACACAGACTTTGAGAAGGGCTTTATCAAGGCCGAAGCATACACAATCGATGACCTCCGTCAGTACAAAGACGAAGCTGCAATCAAGGCAGCCGGCAAGTACCGCCAGGAAGGAAAGGAGTATGTAGTTCAGGACGGGGATGTTATCTTCTTTAAGTTCAATGTCTAATCATGCTGACACGCAGGCGTGCAGCATATCTGGAACATATCAGGACGCTGCGCGCCTGATAAATTAATTTCGTGCTGACAGGCTCGCTTCGCTTGCCTGCAGCACAAATCATAGACTAACAAAAAAAAGCTTGCTTCGCTCGCTTTTTTAATCGGAGATCCTATGAGAATCAAATCAAAACTTTTCAAATCAATCACAACCTTAATTCTTTCAGCTACACTCACCTTCAACGCTTTTGCAGAAAAAAAACTCACCACTTCACTCAAAGCAATGGACATTGCAAAGAAGATGGAATGCGGCTGGAACCTTGGTAACACTTTAGAGGCCCGCGATAACTGGTCCCCTAAATCTAAAGTTTTTCCTTTTAATGAAGGACTGGGTTCTGAAACTGACTGGAGCGAAGAACTTACCACAAAGGCCATTATTGAAACAGGAATCAAGAACGGTTATAAAACAATCCGCATTCCGGTTACCTGGTGCAACCACTTAGTAGATACTAACTACACAATCGATTCACAATGGATGGCCCGCGTAAAGCAGATTGTAGACTGGTCTATTGATGCAGGCTACTACGTAATTTTGAACGAGCATCATTCTGTTCATGACGAAATGAACTCCCCTATCAAGCACTGCGAAGGTTATAATGTAAGTTCAAAAGATGAAAAGGAAACAAAAGCCTTTTTGCAGGCAATCTGGAAGCAGATTACTGCAACCTTCAACAACGACTACGACGAGCACCTGATTTTTGAAACAATGAATGAACCAAGAAACACGGCTCATGAGCACTGCTGGAATCCGGAACCTAAAACCTGTCAGGTATGCAAAGCCGATGTTCAACTCTTAAATGAATATAATCAGCTTATACTTGATACAATCCGTGCTAGCGGCGGAAATAACGCAAACCGTTTTGTAATGATCCCAGGAATTGGAACAAGTATAAGTACTGCCTTGGCAGACTATTTTGCAATGCCAAAGGATTCTGCAAAAGACAAGCTGATGATAACAGTTCATATGTATCCGCTTGATGCAGGTGGAACAGGAAGAGGTTCTCATCATTTTAATGCACAAACAAAAAATGAAATCTTATTCAGCTATGATAAGCTTAATAACAAGTTCTCAAAAAAAGGAATTCCTGTAGTTCTTGGAGAATGCGGCGCTACAAAAAGTGCAATCACATACTGGGATAATGGTGTAGAAAAGAAAATTACAGATTATGTTGTAACTTATGAAGACCGTCTCAAATGTTTTTCTTTTATCGCCAGCCAGACTGGAAAATACTCAATGCCAATGATTAACTGGGATTGCGGTGGAGTAACAGGTATGGCAACAGTAGACCGTAAAAAATGCAGACTTTTTGAACCCGAATACACAGCCGCAGTTATCAAAGCATGGAAAGAGGCTAATGCAAATCCAGCCTCTATTACTTTTGAAATTGAAGATACACAAATTTCTCTGGATAAAATAAACATATGGGATGCATCAAAATCATCTTATGATAATAAAAAGCATATTCTTTCTCTTGGTGCCGGATGGCAGGGAGGAGATATTTGGCTTGGTGAAATAGATCTTACAAATTATCCTCACCTGATTTTTAATCTTACAACAACTGCTGCTTTTAATATTGAAGTAAGATATAAAGGTGAAGAAAGTGGTAAAAAGTTCCGTTTTGAAAAGAATTCCAAAAGCCTGAAAATTCCTCTTGATAAGAAAAAGAAACTTGTAATTCTTTTATTCCAGGCTGAAAACGAAGCAGCTGAAATTACTTTTGACGAAATCTATCTTTCTACAAAATAGGAGTTCCTGATGAATATTAAATGGATTATTCTTGCCATCGCGCTGGTTATGTATCTTCTTGTCATCATCTTTCAGGGAAAGAAAGTCTGGATGACAAGTAGTGCAGCACTTATTACTATTGTGCTGGGATTTCTGGCTCAAAAAGGTGTCCTCGCTGGAAACGTTTTTGAACCTCTCAATGGCACACCAGCCCTCGCACACCACATCTTCCTCGAGCTCATCAACTGGAATATTCTTATGATTTACGTGGGCTCTATGATTATTGCGGCCCTCTTTATTTACTCCCGTGTACCGGCCCGCATTGCCGACGCCCTTGTTTCAATTTC
>JAEEGJ010010507.1_pt1 | contig 24051 bp, 9 predicted proteins | sample 8958761 | NCBI WGS metagenome assembly JAEEGJ01 (sample SAMN16246546, study PRJNA631951) | gut metagenome | biome: gut microbiome; feature: rumen; material: RS-attached | host: Bos | place: Iran: Karaj | collected 2018-10 | reverse complement strand
ATGTTCTCAAATTTCTTCTCAAAATATACACTCAAAATCAAACAAAAGCAATACTAAAATCCACATTTATTTCATATTTTCAAAGATTTTACATTATAAAATGTTCTCAAAATTACACAAAAGTACAATAATTAAGAAAAAATCCGCCTGCGGCACCCCCGAAAAGGACTTAAGGAAGCCCGTATGCGTCATTTTTGAAAGGTGGACCCCGGAGGAAATTCCGTATCGTACGCACCGTAAGTAATGGATCCCCTCCCGTTGGTCGAGGATGACTTAAGGAGGTTGGTTGAGGATGACTCGAGGGGGTTGGTCGAGGAGGATTTAAGGAACAAAATTGTCTTTTTTTGTGATAATCTGCTTTTTGGGCATAAAATCTTCATATATTGAGGGTATGAAGTTGTTTGTGCGTATTATTTCTACTCTTTTGGTGCTCGCGGCATTCTGTTTTGCCGACACAGCGCAGGGTTCCACTTCCATCAAGAAGGCCGTTACCGGCGATTCCGCCGTTGCGACGGTCGACACAGGCAAGCTTGCAGTCGATTCCGGCGCCCTGGATTCTATCGGTCGCACAGCCTCGGCAACTGAAGCCGCCATCCAGAAACAGGCCAAGAAGCACGCCGTCTGGATTAAGCTGGATGGCGACGTGGAACCGTCGATGTACGATTTCTGCGCCCGCGCCATCGACGATGCACTTCAGGAAAACCCGGACTACATCGTCTTTGAAATCAACACTTTCGGCGGTCGACTCGACGCAGCCTTCGACCTGGTGGACACCATCATGGCCGTCAAGGGTCCGACAACCATCGCCCTCGTGAAAAAGAAAGCCATCAGCGCGGGTAGCCTCATCGCGCTCGCCTGTAAAAAGCTCTACATGCTCGAGGCCACCACCATCGGCGACTGCGCGCCCATCGTGCAGGGAGGCGACGGCACTCCGCAAATCGTCGGCGAAAAAATCCAGTCCCCGCTCCGCGCCAAATTCAGAAACCTCGCCCAGCGCAACGGCTACCCGGAACTCTTGGCCTCTTCGTTCGTGACTCCGGAACTCGAAGTGCTCGAGCTCACCGCCAAGCTCGACAAGGGGAAGGCCACGGAACGCGATACGACGCTCATCATCGAAGGCAAGAAATTTGCAGTTCTCGATAGCGCCGAAAAGAAATTCTGGGGAGCCCCCAAGATTCTCGTGAAAGAAGGCGAACTTTTGACCATGACCGACAAGGAAGCCGAAGAACTCGGATTTTCAAGGGGCACGTTCAAGAACCGCGATGACTTTGAGACAAAGCTCGCCTTCGAAAAGAAAAGCGAAGTGGAAACGAATACCGGAGAAAAGCTTGCAAGCGCCATTGCCGCCATCTCGGGCATTCTCCTGATTCTCGGATTCGGGGCTCTTTATATTGAATTCAAGACGCCTGGATTCGGGATGTTCGGCATTATCGGCATCATCCTAATCGGCATCGTCTTCTTCGGGCAGTTCGCACCGCAGCTTGACGGCTACATTCCGGCCATCTTGCTAATCGCAGGCGTGATTTTGTTCCTAGTCGAGATTTTCGTCATGCCGGGCACATACCTCTTTGGCGTTGGCGGTATCGCTTGCATGATCATCGCACTCATCATGAGCTTTGACTCGGCAAACATCCCCGAATACGTTCCCGAAGCAGTCGAAACAACATTTGACGCGACCCCATGGCTATTCGGGCTGTTCTTCGTTCTCGGGAGCGCCGCAGTAGCCCTTATCATTCCGATTGCCGCAAGCAAGTACCTGATTCCGCTTTTACCCGAAGGCTGGACGCCCATGCTCAAGACTGACATGGAAACCGCAGTCTCCCCGACCGAAGCCGTTCAGGAAGTCGCTATCGGCACTGTCGGAACAGCAAAGACATTCCTCCGCCCGGTAGGCCAGGCAAGCTTTACCATGCCAGATGGCTCCACCAAGCTCTTTGACGTACAAACTCACGGCGAAATTATCGAAGCCGGGCAGAACGTCAAAGTCGAAGCCGTGCAGGAAGGTCACATCTGGGTCACCCGCGCTTAGCATAGATTTTAAAACAAAAACATATAACTTGGAGAAAAACAAATGGATACTCTTCTCACTGTAGGCATTATCATTGCCGCCATCGTCGTCATCATCATTCTCGCCTTTATCGGCAGATTCTTTAGCCTCTGGCTCCAGGCCTTGTTTTCCAAGGCAAACGTGAGCATTTTCCAGCTCATCGGTATGCGTCTCCGTAAGGTTCCGCCGCAGGTCATCGTGGAAGCCCGAATCCTCAGCTGCAAGGCTGGCCTCCCCGTAGATACCAACTTGCTCGAAGCCCACTACCTTTCCCGCGGTAACGTGCTCCGCGTGATCCAGGCTCTCATCGCCGCTAACAAGGCAAACATCAAGCTCGACTTCAAGGAAGCCGCTGCCATCGACCTTGCAGGCCGTAACGTGCTCGAAGCCGTGCAGATGTCCGTAAACCCGAAGGTCATCGAAACCCCGAAGGTCTCCGCCGTGGCTCTCGACGGTATTCAGCTCCACGCCATTACCCGTATCACCGTGCGCGCCAGCATCCAAAAGCTCGTCGGTGGTGCCGGCGAAGAAACGGTTGTCGCCCGCGTTGGCGAAGGCATCGTGTCTTCCATCGGTTCTGCACAGAGCCACAAGGAAGTGCTCGAAAACCCGAACATGATTTCCAAGAAGGTGCTCGCCTCCGGCCTTGACGCAGGTACGGCATTCGAAATCCTCTCCATCGATATTGCAGACGTGGACGTGGGCCAAAACATCGGCGCTATCCTCGAAACCGACCGTGCCGAAGCCGACAAGAAGATTGCTCAGGCCAAGGCAGAAGAACGCCGCGCCATGGCATTCGCCGCCGAACAGGAAATGAAGGCTAAGGTGATGGAAATGAAGGCAAAGCTCGTCGAAGCCGAAGCCCAGATTCCGATGGCTATGGCAACCGCTCTCCGCGACGGAAAGCTCGGCGTGATGGACTACTACAACCTCAAGAACATCGAAGCCGACACGCAGATGCGTAAAGAAATCGGAACCGCTCCGGAAGCCACCAAGTAATCTATCCCAAGGGGTTTAGCCCATGGAATCATTACTCATATTCATCGCAATTTTCGTCATTGACGCGCTAATCAAGAGAGCTAGTGCCAAAAAGAAAGCTCTCCAGGACAAGCAGCGCAATGAAGAGGATTACGACAGCTCTGCAAACGAGGAATTCGACGAAAACGAGCAGCCGTCTCTCGAGCCGTCACCGTCTGCCAACCGCAAGCTGCAGGAATACATCAAGCAGTTTGAAGAAGCGCAGCGGGAAGCGGCCCAGGGAACGATGGAATCGCCTATGCCGCCGCCCATTCCCGAGAATTACCATCGCCTGGGCGACCAAGTGACAATGCGTGAAGTCGCAGAGGACATCGTTCAGCAAGGCTTTGTCGATATCGACTACCTCAAGATCGAATTCGAAGTGTCCGAAGCCCGTGCTATCGAGCTCATCAACGAGCTCCAGCAACACCGCATTATTGGCCGCGATATGGGAGATGGCGCTTACGACGTTCTCGTGCAAGACATCGATGAACTCAACAACTTGCTGTCACACGAACAGAAGGCGGAAACTGTTGCCCAAACATCAGCAGCCAAGTCCGAACAGTTCACCTCGCCTGCAGCAAGCGACAAGCAGAGCCAGCTGAAAATCCTTGAAGAACGCGCCCGCAAGGCTCGCGAAGAAGCAGACGAAGCCGCCCGCAGGAGCGACCTCGAAAACGGCTACACCGGCGACCCGGCCGAGATTGCAGAATCGCTCACCAAGCGCACCGCTGTGCGCTCGATAAGCAGAGAAAGCGTCCGACGCGGATTCATCTGGGGTAAAGTCATCGACGAGCCCAGATTCAAGAAGCGCTGGACTGCATACAGCAGGTAAATCGCGCAACTCGCCAAATTCAAACAATTCATCCCGGACGGTTCCACCGCCCGGGATTTTTTATAACCGATGCCAGCGACAGGCATGATATAAGCCCAAAACACAAAACCCCCGATCTTTCGATCGAGGGTTTTGAGCTGCTTCACTTGGACTCGAACCAAGGACAACGCGATTAACAGTCGCGGGCTCTACCAACTGAGCTATGAAGCATCGACGGGCTCAAATATAGATGTTTTCTATTCTTTTGTCAAGGTACAGGCGTAAAAAAATTCAACTTTTTTATCGTTCACGGCTTCGCATCAAGGCAATTTCTGCGGCGTATCCAGGCAACTCGTTCGGAGTTTCCAGATAGAACGGAAGTCCTTTCAATGCCGGATGGTTCACGACGTTCACAAGAGCTTCAAGCCCGATGTTTCCACCCCCAATGACTTCGTGACGATCCTTGTGGCTACCCATCGGATTCTTGCTGTCGTTCAAATGAATCGCTCTCAGGCGTTTTAAACCAATGACTTTGTCAAACGATTCCAATACATCATCCAGATGATTTACGATGTCGTAACCGCCATCAAATACATGGCAAGTATCCAGGCAGACTCCGACTTTTTCGCTGAGTTCAACGCGGTCTATAATCGCACGCAATTCCTCAAAAGTACGGCCAATTTCACTCCCCTTGCCCGCCATCGTTTCCAAAAGCACTTTCGTCTTGAGGTCTTTATGCAAAATGTTGTTCAGGTGCTGCGAAATGAGTTCTATTCCGACATCAACACCTTGCTTCACATGACTGCCCGGATGAAAGTTATACATCGCATGCGGGAAATGATCCATGCGGAACAAGTCATCTTTCATCACATCTTGTGCATATTGCCTCAGCGACGGATCAGCAGCACAAGCATTCAACGTGTATGGAGCATGCGCTAAAATCGGAGCAAAGCTGTGAGCGTCCATAAACGCATTTAGCGCTTCGGCATCAGCCTTGTCAAACGGCTTTGCGGCCCCACCGCGCGGGTTTCGCGTAAAGAACTGGAACGTATCGGCACCAATGGAAAGGGCTGTCTCGCCCATCGCCAAAAAGCCGCCCGAAGACGAGAGATGACAACCAATATGCATAGCTAGAAGTCGTAATTAACGGAAACACTGCCGTAAATGTCTCTGTAATCTTCAGATTCATTGTCCGGACGGTAATTGAGGAATGTACCAAACGTAAACTCAGTGCCAAGCCTTTCCGTGAATTGGAACTTCAGGCCAGCAGAAAGGTCCAAATCCATTTCCATTTCTTCTATTGTTTTTCCTTCTTCTTTACGAGTCAAGAAATTCTGGCGGAGGTTTCCATGCAACAATAGATCGAGGAAGCCCGGCTTCAACTGGAAAACGGCATTATCAACGAGAGTCCATTCAAATTCGCTCATGTCGTTACGGTTGTATATTCTGAATCTCGGAGTTACAGAAACCGTATTGCGAATTTTATCCAAAGTCGTCGTAAGAGAAATCGGATAGCGGGCATCAAGATAGTCACCACCATGGAAATAATAACCAAGAATACCATAAGTTTCATTGGAGAAATCAATGCCATCCAGCAAATCATCTTGAACGAACTTTGACATGTCCGCACGATAAGTCCAAACGCCACCTAATTTCAGCACGTTCTTTGGGAACTTGAATGTGGCCAAAAGTTCAAAAGTATGCTTGAGCAAGCGTTCCTCAAACTGCGTTGCCAAATAATCTTCATTCTGCAACGCAGAATACTTTGCCCAGCGAGCAGAATCAATCTGGATTGTTCCATCATCGGTATCCACATCAATTGTCGGCTTACCCTTCTGGACGTCAAACCAGGAGTCCGAATAAATTCCTGAAGATGCGAAGTAATTACCGTGAAGTCTCTGCGGTGTGCTACGAGTGCGGTAGTCAAGAACGTAACGGGCAACGACTTCAATAGAATCACGCACCTTAAACGTGTTCTTCAAATCAAAGTCATGAATATAGAGCGTCCTTGACGCATCCTGTTCATGCTTTTCAAGCCAGTCCTCATCGGCACCAGGCAAAAGTCCAAGCTTTGAACCTTCAGCAAAGCCAAATACGTTATACGCATCACCATGTCCAGAAGCATTTTCAATATTCAATTCATAGCCAAAATTCAACTTCCAGAAATCCTTGATTTTTTGATCAAGTTTGAATCCCAACTGACGGGAGTTCTGCAACAAATCCGGAGATCCTGCGCTATAATAGTTGCGGCCCACAAAACGGAAATACGCATCAATCATCGTGGTGCTGTTTTTCCAATTGTACGATCCAGACAAAGCAAGATTCTGTGCAGTCCAATCCGTCGGATCGTCGTTCTTTTCGTCACGATGCTTTTTCAATGCTTCCTGAGCGAGCTTCAAAATTCGCGTCAGTTCACTACGCATCTCATCAACAGACATGTCCGTATTGTCGCCAAAAAGAAGTTCTAGTTCTTCGCGGGTCATGCGGTTCACCTGAGATGAATTATTCATCAAGCGGCGCAATTGTGCAAAACGAGAAACATCAAGTCCAGCATTTTCAAAGACGGCATTCACTGCACGATGAGCAACGACATTCACCGTATCGGCTCCGCCAAAGCCAAGCTGTACATTGTACGTTCCACGCCCACCAAGAACCTTGCCATTAATCTCGCCAAACAGAGTCCTCGAAGAGAACATCGGATTTGAAAGATTTACGTTATCCGACGTTCCATCGCGCAAGAACGGATCTTCTAAGTAATCCTTGCTACCGATAAAGCCGACCGTAGCATCAAAGTTTTGTGAAGCGTTCCAAAGAACCTTGCCGCCAATCAACATTTTCTGAGCTTCGACTTCATCAATGCCGATATATCTATTGTACTGGTCCGGGTCTCTATCACCGGGCAACTTCGGAGCATGATTTTCACCGCCAAACACGTTAAAAACGAGTAAAGGTTTTTCAGCCCTGTTCAAGTTCAGATAAAAATCATAACTTGCACCAAAGACATCAACACCTGCTAAATACAAATCCCCGGCCGAGACAAACATATCGCCCAAAATAAACTTCTGGTAGCGGTCTTCGTACATGACTTGTACAAATTTAGGATCAAGATAATTCCACCTATCGGAGGATGCATCTAAACTAAATTCAATTTTCTGACCTGACGCAGATTCCATCTGGAGGAATGCATTCAAGTTGCCAAATGCACCCGGAACCTGGAAGTAGTTTCTATACTTTTTGCCCGGACGAATTGAATCGTTGCCATTCACAAAGATTGAATCAGTGCTGTTCTTCTCGGTTACAACAGAATGGAAACCAAATTCAGCATTGACAGAACCATTCACCGTCCATGCAGAAGCATTCTGCATAGCGTCTGCGGAATCGGCAACAGACTGCGCCAAAGCGGGGATTGCCAAAATAGAAGCTAGAGCGAGTCCTCGAAACATCATTCACCCACCTTATAAAACTTTGTCGTCTTGACCGCAAAACCACTCTTGTGGACAACTTCAATATCAAAGCGGTTCTTGTGTCCACGCTTCAGTTCCACAGGAATCTGGTAATCAAGATTTTGGATTTGGGACAAGCGTTCCTGCAAAATCACCTTACCATCTTGACGGACTGTAACTTTATTCAATAAGCTCGGGTCATATTCAGGCAGGCGAATCTGGAACTGCAACGTCTGCATAATAACATCATCAACTCCCGGAGGCGCAGGCGGAATCTGGATAGTCTCTGTTTTTTTGCCAAAGACCTTGACAGAGAACGGTTTCATCGGATAACAGCCCAAAGTCTTTTTCACACTGTTGCGGCCAGAATCGTTTTCTACAACAAATTCATATTCATGGACACCACTGCGCAAATTAACGCGCTTAGGCATATTGCGCTTAACACTTACTTCCGAAATCGGCGTTCCGTCCATCAAAGCAGACAAGCGAGCTTCGGTACCCTTTTGCACGTCGGATACAGAAACGTTGGCAACACAGCGCAAGGAATCGTAAGAGGAGTACTTAACTTGCGGAACTTTCAAGTCCTCTTTTTCTTGAGCAACTTCTGCCGTCTGAGCGGCAGCCGAAGTTGCATTTGCGGCAAGCGATTCCTGATAAGCGGAATCTGCCTTTACAGCAGCAGCCGTTAAATCTTCTAAAGACAAAGTCGTATCCGAAATAAGGGTATTCAAAATTTTGGCAAAACCCAAATCGCCAGAAGACTTGAGCTTCAGAGAAACAAATTCCCCTCGACCAATGACCGTTTCTCCGGCAACAATATCAAGAGTGCGTCCTTCGTGAGACTCAATATGCAGACGTCCATTCTTTAGTCCGCCAAAAAACGAATGTTCATTACCACCAAGAGCACCTTCCGTACCACGAATTGAAGCTGCAGCAGTTCCTGTACGGAAAGAAGCCTCATGCCCCTCTTCCCTATTGACCTTAAAGCCCATATATCCTTTCTTGATATTGGACTTTATTACAAAAGTACCCTTCTCCGGATCCTTAACCAAATACTCACTGATATCGACAATAGAATTTTCACCTATCGTAAAGGTGTTATTATCATCTTTCAACTCTAAAAGGATAGAACCTTCAGGCCCAGTCTTAAAGCAATCCTTCGCACGGAAATTTTCGTTAACCAAAGCATTTTTCGGCCATACATCATCATCTGGACAGCTTCCGGAATTTATAAACGCAGGATCATGAGGGTCGCGAATCTTCCCAACCTTTTCACCCTTGGACGGCGCAGCAAAGACTGTCGAAGAAACAGCAACCAATAAAAGGCATGACAAAGACAGATGCTTAAACATAAGACCTCTTCACTTATTTTCTTACAATAAATTTACTTTTTTTGCAATTTTTTTTTGGCGAAAAAATGCAAAAGATGATTTAAAACACATCAGCCGCCGGCAAGCTTGACAGTAAAGCCCTTTTTCTCCAGTTCTGTCTTGAGAACGTTACGCTTGTCCCCCTGAATTTCGATATTGAAATCCTTGACAGAACCGCCTACACCGCACTTTTGCTTCAAAACGCGCGCCAGGTCCTTGAGCTCGTCTTCGTCCATCGGAACTCCCGATACGACGCTAGCCATCTTGCCTCCGCCAAGTCGCTTGAGCGAAATGCGTACAACGCCATCGCCCTGCGGGCGACTTGCCTTGGGCTTTTCTTCTTTAATGCGCCCAACACCGCTTGCAAAAACCAAAGTAGAACGTTCTTCAATACCCATATAAAACCTCCTTTTGCCCCAAAAATAGAAATCCCGGTCAATGACCGGGATTAAACTCTTAAGCTTTAAGCCTTACTTCTTCGAGGATTCTTTCTTTGAATCACTCTTGGAATCTTTCTTAGATTCTTTCTTTGAAGACGATGCCTTTTCGTTTCCGCGAAGTACCGGACGGCGGTAACCGAAGCGCTTAAGCATTTCGTCGCTAGACTTCAGCACATCACCAACCTTGGACTTGTCGGTAATCGGCGGCACCACGCAGCGCTGCTTAGAACGGAGATCAACCTTGGTCTTTACGATATACGGACCCGTACCGTAGAGACGACCAGACTTATCTCTCAATTCGCCATTGAGATCCGGCTTCATTTCAAAGAAGAACTTCATGAGGCCAGCCTTATCAACAAATTCCGGATCGTTGACTTCGTAATCGTACTGGTACTTATCAACGAACTGACCGCCAGTCGTAAAGAACCAGAGCGTCACGCGAGCATTGGTCGTGTAAAGCATAGCCTTACTGTAATCCTTGCCCAGTTCTTCCTGGAATTCCGTAGAGCAGTACTTTTCAACATACTCACCAACAGAAATCTTTTCACTGTTGTCGGCATCAACACCATCCACAGCAATCATATTGCCGTTGATAATGATGTCATCCAAAGTAGCAAGGCCACCCACAGCGCTTACAATCGGCAACTTCACGTCAACCGTAACCGTCGGGCCGATATGGCCATCAGCACCCGGATAAGGTTCATCGCCAGAGCCCTTCTTCGTATCCTTAGCAAAGCCCTTGACAACTTCCTTTTCCTTCTGAGTCGTCGGATTCAAAATCGTGACCGCGTACTTCTGATCTTCTTCAGGCGGATTGATTTCGTAGTACTTGTTCACGGAATCAATCGAGACGATGATCATCGGTTCTTCAAGGTTGATATTGACATCCTTAGCCTTCTTCATCATCACGTTAACTTCAGCTATGTATTCGTTACCAGCCTTGTCGCGGTAAATACGCTTGATGGAGTTCACTCCCTTATTAAGGCTCTGGAAGTTCAAGGTATCCTGCTTGACGCAGTTCTTTTCGATGCCATCGATAGCAATGCACCAGTCCACATCGACGAAGGTTGCGTAGACCACATCGCCTTCAGCCGGAGAGTTGATCATCACAAGCGGCGGGAGCTTGTCAAGCACCATGAACACGGACTTGTCAGCAGTATTACCATATCTGTTGGTGAAGGTGTAGGTCACAAGGTAGCCTCTGTCGCCTTCTTCGTTTGCGGTAATCTTGCCCGTTTCATCAACAACGTAAGAGACCGTAGCCTTGTTGCCTTCGACACCCTTAGCATCGTAGGTCACCGTGAAAGCGCCCACGCCAGTCTTCAAGTCAACTTCATCAGACTTCTTGTCCTTATCCTTGCTAGAAGAGCTGCTCGGGACATCAACCATCAAGTTGCCTTCGGAGTCAGCATACAGGATCTTGCCCGTTTCGGCATCAGCCTTGTAAGAGACGACAACCTTCTTGCCCTTGACATCAACAACCGTAGAGACTTCAATCACGGCAATCTTCTTCTTTTCGCCATCTTCATCAATAACAGTGGACTTGATAATTTCACCGTCTTCATTGACAAAGTAAGAAACTGTAACCGTATCGCCGTCAACAGTCTTGTTATAAGAGACCTTCGTCTTGTCGCCAATCGGATTCGTCTTGACATCAGACTTCGGGTTCTTTTCAAGTACGATTTCGGACTTGGAAATTTCCACCATGTTCTTGACCGTCTTATCCGAGATAGCGACCGTATCCAGAACGACATTGACCTTGAAGGTTTCCTTGTACTTGGAAACGGTATCCTTCACAGTCACTTCGACTTCCTTGGTCTTATCGTTCACGTAAATAGAGGAGTCGCTCTTATCCACGCTTTCGACAATCGTATAGATGTTATCGGCTTCGACCTTGGTCTTTGTCGCACTGACTTCAACAATCGGAGCGGCTGTGCTGTAGCAGACTTCAATGGAATCAGAACCTGCAACATCCTTGCTCGGATCCTTATACGTCTTGACAATCGTCTGGCAGCCTTCCTTGAGAGAATCCTGGCTTGTCATCACCTTGCCATCTTGAGTCCATTCCACCGTGATCACGTCCTTGTTCGTGTAGATTGGATCAGTCGGCTTCGGCTTGAGATAGATAGAATCACCAGCTTCGACACGGGTAATTTCAACTTCAGACTTTTCAATGACGTTACCCACCTTGATGGTAATATCCGTCGTATCAGTGAATTCACCATCCGTCACGTAGACCTTGATAATGTAATTCTTCTGCTTTTCATAGTCAAGTTCGCCCTTCAAGACAATGTCACCATTCGGCTTGATGTCGAACACATCATCCTCTTCGACAGGATAGAACTTCAAGTCACAGAATTCAGGAGTCTTCTTATCCGGATCCTTGGCTTCAACAGGCCCCTTCTTGGTACCCGGCTTGGAATCTTCCGGGAACGTGAATTCCTGCGGTTCAATCTTCGGCGGTTCGTTCACGTCAATGACGTTGATGACGATATCACCATCAAATTCAAGACCGTCAGCATCCTTGACCGTTACCGTAATCGTGAACTTCTGCATCTTTTCGTAGTCGATAACAGCGCCTTCCTTGACATGGATTTCGCCATTCGGCTTGACGGTCACATACGGGCTTTCTACGGCAAGCGAGAAGAGGAGTTCGCCTTCGCCATCCGGGTCAGTCGCTTCGATGATACCGATAAGAGTATCTGCCGGCGGATTTTCCCTGACGCTAAATTCAGTACTCGTAATCTGCGGAACTTCCGGAACATCCTTCAACGTGATTGTAATCGTCGTCTTGGTGGTGAGCTCCGGATACTTCGTCTTATTTCTATCAGACAAAGCGATTTCCAATTCAAATGTACGGACCTTTTCCTTTTCGTAGTCAAAGTCACGCTTAGTCTTGATTTTGCCATCTTCGGTAATCGTGAACAAATCCGTATCGCCGCCAACAGGACTGAACACGTTATCGGTAAACACCTCAGACGTATCAATGTCATCAGGATAAAGTCTGCCAACAACATAACCTTCACCCTTGTTTTCGTAGAGCGAGAAGGTCTTGTTACCCGAAATAACAGGCATTTCGTTCACGTCTACAATGTTGATGGTCTTTTCAACCTTGGCGGTACGATTATCGGCATCCATCACTTCTACAGTGATTTTGTGAACATGCTTATTCGTTTCGTAATTCAACTTAGAAGCATCCTTCACAATAAGGCAAAGACTATCGCCCTTCATCTTGGCATCAAATATGCGGTCTGCATCCGTATTGCCAATATCAGTTACATAAGCAACGAGAGTAGCAAGTTGTCCCTTGTCTTCGTCCTTGACCAAGTAGCATGCAATTTCCTTACCAGTCGGAGTATTGCCATCCACAGTATTCTCTTCAACATCATAACTCTTCTTGCCATCATCCTCAATAATAGGATCATCCGGATCGTCAATAAGATTGATGGTTACAAGTGTTGTAGCTGTGTAATTTTCAAAGTCCGTTCTTCCGATGGTTGCACCATAAGATTTACCATTATCAGTAGCCTTCGCTACAATCTGATACTGTTTCTTCTTTTCGAAATTCAAAGAACTTGAATTCAAATAGATCTTACCATCAACAATCTTAAAGACGGAGGCATCCTTGGAATCCTCGACATAATCCGAAATGGCATACGTGAGTTTGCTCCATGTATCTTCATCATCGGCAACAACAGAACCAATGAATTCACCAATCGGAGCATTTTCATGTACTTCGAATACATATTCACTTTCTGCGTAAGTCGGCTTATCGTTCACGTCATTAATCTTAATCGTGACATCGACATAAGAAGTAAGTGTCGGATCATCACCATCCGTTGCAACAACGCGAACAGAATATTCGTCCTTCTTTTCATAGTTCAAGTCACCATTGACCTTGATGGTTCCCGTGGTTTTGTCGATAGAGAACGACTTGTAATCATCAGCGGCAATGTCTGTAGCTTCAAGCGAATAAGTCGGCTTTTTGCACGTATTGCTATTCTTGCAATCGTCATCATTGGCTGTTACAACACCAACCTTAGTTCCTGTAGCAGAGTTTTCATCGACAGCCAATTCAGGAACGTCTGGGAATTCTGGAGTTTCTTTAACATTCGTAACTTTAACCGTAACAGGAACTTTCTTTTTGAACTTTTTATCCGTCACAACGGCATAGAATTCATAAACATTCTTGACTTCGTAATCAAGATTAGCAGACTTGGAGACAGAGATTTCACCAGTGCTACCGTTGATATCGAACGGAGCGGCTTCGTCACCTTCGAGCGAGAAGTAAAGCGTTCCAAACCTAGCGTTATAAATATCCGGGTCAATAGCTTCTGCAGTACCCAAGATAGTTTCCTTGGCGACGTTTTCATCAACCTTGAAATCATAAGCAGGCTTTGTAAACGCAGGTTCTTCGTTCACGTCAATAATCTGAATTCTAGTATCTTGCTCAGGATACTTCGTTCTTACTTCAGTATCGACAATAGTCAAAGTGATATCGAACGCAGCTTCAGATGCTGTTTTATCGTAAAGGTCTTCGTAATTGATGCCAGCCTTAGTCTTGATAACAAACGTGCTCAAATGAGTTGTCTTGTCGGTTTTACCCACCTGAACAACTTCGAAAAGCTTTGCAGCATCTCGAGTTGCTGTAGCATTGTTATCCGTTATGGTAATCACCAATTCATCAAAGTCAGCATCATCTTCGTCATAGACGACAATCTGCTTGCCATCCAATGCAGTGCCTTCATCTACATTTTCTTCAACTTCGTACGGGTTCGTCAGCACCTTGAATTCAGAAGGTCTATTGACATCCGTAACATTAATAACAATTGTTTTTGTAGCAGATTGAGCCGGATAAACAAGATTTCCATCATCATCAAAGAGCTTCGGATTATCCACAACCTTCACGATACACTTATACTGTTTCTGCTTGGTATAGTCAAGTTTTTGACCATCAGCAACAGTAAATGCCCCCGTATTGGGATTGAGTTCAAACGGGAACTCCGTACTACCATTAACAGCAAGAACTTCTTCTACCTTATAGGTCAACTTGTTAAAGCCCCAAGGATGCATTGTGCCATAAGCATTATCCTGGTCCGTTGCAGTAACGTTACCAAACTCACCATCTTCATTCGTATACGATTCAGGCACAGATAGTGGAGCTGTATTCGTAATTTTAGGTTCTTCATTGACATCGGTTACAGTAATTCCCATAGTAATAGGAACTCTTACTGCTGTACCATTTGCTTCTTCACCAGAAGCTACCACAACGACACTATATGTTGTTTTACCATTCGCATAAAGGGCTTCGAAATCCAATTTAGTCGGGTCAGCAACCTTAACTGTACCCATGGTTATTTTGAATATTCCCTTCGCATTTTCAGAAGCTTCCTGATCTACCTCAAATTTAACAGGACTTCCTGATGGAATTTTAGCCAATTCGTTTCTGATTTCCTCATTCTCAGCCTTTATCTTTTCAAGGATTTCCGCAAAGTCTACAACTTTTTCATCTTCTGCAGTATTTTCTTCAACGGTAACATCCCCTTCATATTCTGTCGAAATTGTCGGTTCTTGAATATCATCGAGATTCACAACAACTTCAGCATCAGCAGTAAGTCCCTTTCCATCAGAAACAGTTACAACAAACGTGAACTGACGCTTACCAGTTTCATAGTCAAATTCATCGTTTGTGAACAAGGCCCCCGTATTGGAGTTAACCGTAAACTTTGTATAATCAGTCCCCGTATTTTTGCTCGGAATAATCTTGTAAGTTAACTTATTAAAGGCATCATTATCAGAATAGACATCGACACCAGAATAGATGTCAAGATCAGAACCCTCTACACGAGCAACTTTACCGCAATCCAACGGTTTTTTATCAGCATCCTTATATGCTTCGGCACAAACAGGGCTTCCAATCGGAGAATGTTCATTCAAAACAAACGTTCCACCCTTTGCAGAAACCTTTTCATTGACATCCTTGACGGCGATATTCGTCGTCTTAGAAACGGAAAGACCAGCAGCATCCGTGACTGTAACCTTAGCCTGATACGTTGCATTGCCCTTGTTCTTAATGAAGAGTTTTTCGTAATCAAGCAAAGCGCCATCCTTTACATTGATATTCACCGTTCTTGTACCATTGGCATTTTTAGATTCCTTAAGTACAAAGATAGCAGACAAGTTCTTTGTAGCGGTCGTAGCATCAACGGCACCGGTCAAAGCACCCGTCAAAGTATAAGTCAATACATCACCAGCATCAGGGTCAAAGACCGTAAACGTACCAACAGTTTTTCCTGTTGCCGTATTTTCATCGACAGAATATTCATTTACCAAGACCAGATTTTCAGGGCCTTCATTGACATCTGTAATTTTCACGGTAATCGTAGCCTGAGCAGAGAGTTCACCATCTGAAACTTGAACCTTCAAAGTCCATGTCGGCTTGGTTTCAAAATCAAGCACGCTACCATCCGTAATAACGAGTTCGTTAGAGTTAAACTTAAACGGAACATTCGGAGTTATGATGCTAAAGGTCAAAGGATCACCGTCAGGGTCACTTGCGGTAACCTTGCCCACGCTCGTATTAGCCGGCCAAATTTTTCCGTTAGACTGTTTTTCAGCAATCGTAAATGTTGTATCTCCGATAGTCGGAGGATCATTTTCGTTCTTAATCGTAACCGTAATCTTAAATTGAGCAGAAGTCAGCGGACCGTTCACAGCCTTTGTTTCTGTAGCAGCATCATCTGTAACAGTTGCATAAACAACATACTTGTTCTTTTGGCTGTAATTAATCACTGCATTGTTCTTGACCTTGATTGTTGCATTCTGATTGCTCAATTTGCTGATTTCAAACAGGCTGTTGAATGCAGCATAGTCACTGCCAGATACATTAACCAGTTTATAGGTATAAGTATCTGTATTTCTTTCATTAGAAACATCTGTAATGACAATCGGGCCGCCAGCGACAACATGATCCAATTCGTTCACGGTGAACACAGCATCGGAAACAGTAGGCTTGTCATTGACCGGGATAACGTTCACGGTAGCCGTATATTCTTTAGAGGTATTACCGCCTTCAACTCCATCACCGACAACTTTATACTTGAACGTTGTGTACTTGTTGCCAAAAGCATTTGCTTCGGCTTGATATGTAAGTTTAGCAAGATCAGCAACAGCAATAGTCTTGCCCGAAGAAGTAAGTTTTGTACCGTTAAAACTCAAAGTGCCCTTGTCAGGAAGACTCGTGATAATAACAGAAGCAAAATTCTGCGTTGCATGCTGGAATTGGAATTCTGCCTTAGTGAATGTATGTTTTTCATCTTCATTCACATCAAAAGTAAGCGCAGTATTAACAGTCGGGAATTCATCGTTACTTACAATGAAAATTTTGTATCCTAAATCAGATTCATATTCAGATGTTAACTTAGCTCCTACCAAATCAGAAATTTGGAACCAAAGAGCTTCATCATCTTCAACTAATCCATCAATTAAAGGCTTGATATAAATTTTTCCAGCTTTTTTCTCACCAGCAGGAATTGTAACCTTAACCTTGCTTTCTCCGCAAATTGGGAATGCATGAGAAGCATCCTTTGCTCCGACATCAGCATATCCAGCATATTTTCCAAGAACGCCATCTTTAGAGTAGAAAGCAAAGCAATAACTAAAAGACACATCTTTTTTCGCAGGATCACTTAAACCAACTTCCATCGTTTCCCAAGCATCGCTTTCCTTGATTTTCTTGGACTTTTCATCCAAAATTTCAAGTTCAATTTTCTCATTAAACGGTTCAAAGACAAAATTTTCTGCACTGACTTCATTACCAACATAGATTTCATCTGCGATAAACTGACCTGCAAAGATGATATTGCATGTCAGCGTTATCTTTCCTTTACTAACAATGGTTCCCATGAAAACGTGATTATCATTGTTTTCAAAAACAACATCGCTATTAACATAAATCAATAAATTGCCGCGATATTCTTTCGATGTTAAATCGCCTGCTCCGTAACTCACAACGATTTCAGGATGAGTACCAAAATTAAGCTTATTTACAAAAATACGAGTCGGCTGTCCATCATTAGGCATTTGAACTACCAATCGGCTATCATTACCAAAATTGATAGAATCAAAGAATATATCACATACTTGATTTTCAGCGCAATAGTTACTGATATTAAGAATAGTTCGACCACTAACACTAAAAGAACCCGACAAATTCGCACCCGTCAGTTTCGGGACGCTCAAATTCGGTCGAATTTCAGGAACATTAGCACATGCGCCCGATTTATTGGTCCCCTGACACACGGTACCTCTATTCTTAGCCCCAACATTCCCGGTAGAAGTACGAATAGGACCAGTCAAAAGAGATGCCTTTTGGTTGTCTCCGAAACCAGCAGGAACAGTAACGGAACCGCCCACAATAATCGGACCGTCAAACCAACCTCTCTCGTTCGTAGTCAAATCACCTTTGGCAGTACCGACCCAACCAAGTGTATCGGGATCAACACCTTCATAACCGCTAAAATCATTCTCGTTTGTATTACGGTCATAGAATCTGGAGTCATAAAATTCAGGTCTATTATTGGTTTTGATACCTTTTGTTCCCCAAAGTTTAAACTTTGCTAGGTAATTCCAGTCATCCGCACTGATATCCATCGGTGCCTGAGCCATTGATGAAACCGCACCGACCAAGGCTAAGGCCGCCACTTTAAGACTTAACTTGCCAAACCACATAATAACCTTATGCTCCTTTTGCTACGACAAATTCCACTCCAGAAATTTGTCACAGTTTCTTTCCCAAATCATCCAAACACTTTTATTATGAAATATAGTAACGGCACATACGAAAGCAATGTGAAATCTTGTAAAAATGTAAGAAAAGAGTATCATTTTTGCCGATTTTCGGGGGCGATTTCTTTTTTACTGTATCATGCGTATTATATGAAAAAAGGGCGGAACCGAAGTTCCACCCTACAATTTATCAACAGGCGATTCACCTAGTTATCCACGGGACGTCTGTAACCGAACGACTTGAGGAGCTCATCGCTAGACTTGATGATAGCGTTCTTCTTCTTGCTTGCCTCGTCCGTGCTAATCGGCGGGAGCGTGCAGCGGAGCTTAGACGTCATCTTGACTTCGGTCTTGAAGAGGTAAGCGCCCGTACCGTAAAGGCGGCCATCCTTCGTCCTCACGTCACCATTCTTGTCCGGCTTCATTTCGAAGTAGAACTTCAAGAGGCCAGCTTCGTTCACATAGTCCGGATCATTCAGATCATAATCAAAGCGGTAGAAGTCGACAAACTCGCCCGTATTCGTGTAGACCCAGACATTGACTCTGAGCGTGGTCCAGTACAGGTTCATCTTGCTGTAGTCCGAAGACATCTCCTTCTTGAATTCGTCTGTGCAGTACTTTTCGACGTATTCGCTTACGGAGATCTTCTTACCGTTAGCGGCATCCACACCTTCCAGTGCGACCATGCCACCAGCACTCACGATGTCATCCAGCGTCGCCAGTCCACCAACCGCAGTTGCGACAGGAACGCGAGCATCGACCTTGAGTGTCGGTCCGAGGTGATCTTCGAGGCCCGGGTACGGTTCATCGCCAGAGCCTTCCTTAGCCTTACCCTTGATACCGACGATAGCTTCGGTCTCAGCTTGCTTCGTGTAATTGTAGAAGGTCACGCTGTAGTTCTGGTCCTTCTTGGGCGGATTCTTGTCGTAGTACTTTTCGACAGAATCGCGGTCGACAAGCGTTACCGGCTTTTCAACGGCAATATCGATAGCCTTAGCGTTCTTGACCATGACCTTCACAGAGTCGCGGGATTCGTTACCGGCCTTGTCGCGGAACACACGGATAATCGTGTTCGGACCATTGTCGAGGCCCTGCACGCGGAGTGTATCCTGTTCAACGCCATTCACAGTCCACTTGACTTCAACGAAATTAGACGTAAGCACTTGGTCATTAGACGGAGACTCGATTTTTACGACAGGTCCCTTCTGGTCAAGCACGATGAACACGTCCTTTCTCGAAGAGTTGCCATACTTGTTCACGTAGGTGTAACCGACGTTGTAGCCGATATTGCCATCGCTATTCTTAGCAATGTTGCCTTTTTCATCCAGGTAGTACGAGACATCGACGGTGTTGCCGTTCTTGTCCGTATAGGTGTAAGATACTTTGTATGTACCCATCACGTCTTCACCGTCAGCAGAAAGAACGGATTCGCTATCGGTGAGGCCGGTCTTGAGCGTTACACGTTCACCCGTTTCGGCATTGGCATAGTAAGAAAGCGTCACTTCCTTGCCGTCAATCTTAGTCTTGTACGAAACTTCGATAACGGCGACTTCTTCAGTCTTGCCCGAAGAATTCACAACAGAACGCTTGACATCGTTGCCCTTGCTATCGGTGTAGTAGGTCACGGTCACATTGACGCCATTGATAGCGTCGGTATAGGTGTTCTTGTTATAAGAACCATTTTCGGGAACCGTCGTGATTCCAGAAGAAGGAGTCTTTTTGCGAGCGGTCTTGGTATCGGCAATATTCTGGATGTTCTTGAAATCCTTGGACGAGACAGAAATCGTATCGAGCTGCAGGTTCACAGTAAAGGACTTCGAGACATTGGCAGCCGTATCCTTGACGGTCACCTTGATGTCGTTCTTCTTTTCGTTCACGTAAATGGCGCTGTCGTTCTTTGTAGCCTTTTCAACAACGGTGTAAATGTTGTCTGCAGTCACATCTTCGCCATTTGCAGAAATCGTCACAACCGGAGTTGCATCGCTGTAGCAAACAATAACCGTATCGGCGCCCGGATCGTTCTTGGTCGGGTCCTTGAAGGTCTTGATAACGGTGTTGCAACCCTTCTTGAGGGAATCGGTGCTATAATGCGGCTTGTCGTCAGCAGTCCATTCGACGTCTATAACCGGGCCGTTCACAAAAACGGAATCAGGCTTGAGATAGACGGAATCCTTATGTTCGACGCGAGTAATCTCGACCTTGGACTTTTCGTAGACGTCCTTCACCTTGACCACAACCTTCTTGGTCGAAGTCAAAGTCTTGTCGTCCTTGTCGGTCACGCGAACGTTAATCACGTAAACAGAATCCGCTTCGTAGTCAATCGGCTTCAGGAGAACCACGTCACCGTTGGACTTCACAAAGATGACATCGCTCTTGTCGATATTTTCGTAGACGTTGTTGCGGAAATCAGGATTCTTGGTATCCGGATCGTCCTTGTCCGTCTTGACAGTGCCAAACGGTTCCTTAATGACCTGGTCTTCGCTCACATAGATGGTATCTACATGAATAGACGGGGCTTCGTTCACGTCAATAACATTAATGGTAACCGTAGTATCGGAGTATCCATCATGTTCATCACGGACACGAACCTTGATAGAATAAGATTCCGTCTTTTCGAAATCAAGCTTCGCAGTTGCCGTAACGGTGAACACGCCTGTAGCAGGATCCAGGAAGAATTCGTTCGTTGAATGACCTTCCTTGTCGCCATCCATAATGAAGAAGTTGAATGTCGTATCGGGCCCGTCGATATCGGTTGCCGTAAGAGGCTTCTTAATATTTGTACCGATGGTATCGCTTTCGAGAACAGTGAATACGATTTCATTCAGGAACGGAGGTTCGTTCACATTCAAGAGTTCAACAGTAATTGTACCTGTTACAGAAAGGTCTTCATCGCCAGAAACATCGTAAACGCGGACAGTCAGTTCATACGTCTTTTCTTCAGTTTCGTAGTCGAACTTACGCGTCGTCGTCAGGGCGCCCGTTTCCGGATCCAGATAGAAGCCGTCGACTTCCGTCACGAGTTCAAATCTGTTGTTGCGGAACTTCTTGGCGGTATCAAGATCGTCAAACTTGAGGGTCGTAATTTCATAACCCTTCTTTTCTTCCGGGAACGTAATCTTTTCGGTCGGTTCCACAAAGATGGGCTTTTCGTTCAAGTCGTTGAGCTTAATGGTCACCGTTGCGGTATCGGTCTGCACCACCTGATCAGCAACACCAGATTCATCAGAAGCAACGACCTTTACTTCATAGACATTCTTCGTTTCGAAATCGAGGACTGCATCCTTGCCGACCGAGATGACACCTGTACTCGGGTCAATCACAAACGACTTGGATTCATCCAGCAAGATATAGGTAATCGTAGCGCCAATCTGCGTTGTCGTAGCGTTGATGGCGTGGTCCATTTTCACCAAGGTTCCTTCCGGAGAATTTTCATCCACAGAACCGTTGTAGGCGGCATAATCGAACTTCGGGCCGTCATTGACATCCGTCACGACAACCGTGAATTCCATATCGTCGTAAAGGTCCGGATAAATATATTCGCCAGTAGTTGCATCCTTGTTATCGTCATGGACTCTGAGCGTAACCTTGTACGTATTCTTCACTTCGTAATCGAGAACAACGCCTTCCTTAGTGCGGAGGACACCCCCCGGAGTCACGTCAAAGACATCGACATCGCCAGCGATAATATCGACTCTGTTATTAAGGAACGGGCTCGTTGCACCAGCATAAGTATCGTAATCTTTAAACTTGACCGCATCCGAAGCGTTCGGGTCGTCTTCAGCAATCAAGATTTGCTTCTTTTCCGTTTCGGCGTAATCGAAGTACGGTTTTTCGTTCACATCCGTAATGTCAATCGTGAAAGTGGCGTCTGTGCAAAGCAAGGTATTGAACGAGGTTGCCTTGGTGTCGCAAAGTTCCACCTTAATCGTGTACTTTGTACCAGACTTTTTCCATTCTTCGTAATCGAACGGTTCCACACCGGCCTTCATGGTTACAACACCCGTCGTCAGGCCAATTTCGAACAAGTCCTGAGCCGTACCACCCGTAATTTCGTAGAAGTAAGCGTCGCCTTCGTTATCTTCGGCCTTGATTTTACCGGCCATCGCCTTTGTCGCATTTTCAGGAACAGCAAGTTTAGTCTTTTCCAAATCCACGAAGTGAGGCGGCTTGTTGTTGGAATCCACAAGCTTGACCAAGAGGCCACCTTCAAACTTGTTACCCGAGATAACGGCACCGTTCAAGTTCATAATCTTGAACAACATGTATTCATCGCCTTCAATCTTGTCGTCATCGACAACATGGAGCCATGAAGAATATTCAGGAACAGTCGGCTTACGCTTGCCCTTCTTAATAACGATGTGCCTATACTCGCCAAGATCGCAAAGCGGCATTTCATGGTCAGTATTAGACTGAGTTTTGGTTTTTACACCATCCGTTTCTGCGATTGTGATACCCAAGTCAGCAGGTTCGGCAAAAGAACCCGATTCGCTCTTGAGGGCATCGATTTTTTTCTTTTCTTGAGGTGTAATATTAATCGTATCAAGATCGATACCGAAGAATGCAAAGCAGTAATCAAAGGAAACTTCGGTGTGGGCGGTATCCGTCAGGGCGAATTCCATGTCGTACCACTTATCCGTTTTTTCCTTAAACTTGTCACCGGCAAAGACGTTTGTCTTGATTTCGGGAGAGTTGAACGGAACGTAGTGGAATTCACCATTAAATTCAGATTCAAACCAAAGCCACTTGCCAGCAATCAACTGACCAGCAATGCTCAAGTGGTCATAAATCATAAACGAACCAGAGGTCATAAAGGTTCCCTGGAAATGGGCTCCATCGCCAGCTTCTCCAGAACTCGCCTTGAAAGGCATCCATTTCACATCAGCCGGCGTATAGAACAAAAGATTACCCGCATAGTTAGAATCCGGGACAACCGTAGCCTTGCTCAAATCAAAATTATCCCATTTTTGGGTTGTTTCGTTCCAAGTAGCCTCTTCATTGACATAAACAACCTGAATTCTCAAGTCATTGGCAGAATTATTAAAATCAAAGCCATCCCTTGAGAACACACGCGTCAAGCGGCCTGTTTTTTTGTTCGCATTCTGCTTGTTAGAGGGCATCAAAATATAGAGCTTTTTACCCGTATGGCTAGAAGCCTGGATATTCTCCACATACTTGTCAAACCAAACGTGCTTCGGCGATTGAGCCAAATCAGCAGCGGTAATAGGCGGGACCTGAATATATTTAGTTTCTTCGTAAGGTTCAGTCAAAGTAACAGCGGGATCCCATGTAACTCCCGACAAATCAAATACAGGAACGGAAAGTTTCTTTTCTGGTTGAGGAACATCTGTTGGGCAATCAGAAAAATGACCATCAAGAGCCTCTAAAGGATTACCATTAGCATCCTTATTTACAAACAAATCAGGGAAACCTGGGACAACAACATCCGTCATACCAGGAACAGCCATGTCCTTATCCCAGTCTGCATAGATTTTGCCACCACTTTTATGAACATTTGCAATAAAGCGTCTTATTACAGTGACAGCATCACCATTTGTGTTCGCAAAACGATCTGGAGAATCAAAGAAGACTTGTCCTTCAAAGCAATAAGTTCCTTCATACTTCACACCACCAGCATTATACCAGCCAGGAAGTACAAGCCAGCCTGCACGGACCGGTCCGACCAGTAGGGAGTCGAAATCGGCACCCATACCTGGATAACTGATTTCAATATCGTTACCAGAAACAATCGGGCCACCAAGCGTGTGGTATCCATTGCGGAAATAAACTTTACCCTTAGCCGTTCCGGTATAACCACTCGGTTCTGCAATTCTAAACAGACCTTTATTAAAGATAACAGAATCAGTGCCCCATAGTTTGTACTTCATGAGCTCGTTCCAGAGGTACTGGTTTTGGGTTTCATCGGTAACAGCGGCGCCATCCTTTTCAAAATGAAGAGGACTCAGCAATACGGTGTCGCGTTCAACTTCAGGCAAATCATCGTCGTCTGCCATAGCAGGGACTGCCAGCCCTAGTGCGGCCGCCAGTGTGCTCAAAATTGTTCTCAAATACAGATTTCCTTTTTTCATAACAAACCCCGAACAAGAAAAATCCAGTTTTTTATGACCTCAAACAC
>JAEEGJ010010506.1_pt1 | contig 24055 bp, 21 predicted proteins | sample 8958761 | NCBI WGS metagenome assembly JAEEGJ01 (sample SAMN16246546, study PRJNA631951) | gut metagenome | biome: gut microbiome; feature: rumen; material: RS-attached | host: Bos | place: Iran: Karaj | collected 2018-10 | reverse complement strand
CATCGGAGGTAGCTGTGAAGACTTGTTCTACCAATTCATCGTCAAACGATGCCGCCATACCAATAGATTGCGGGAAAACGGTGGCAAGACCCGAGCGGGCATAACCATGAAGGGCCTCGCTCCACCAGTCATAACGACGGATACCCCATTCAGGGATAGCCGCTGAGCTGTTAACCATTAGCGAAGCCTTCTGCTCCAACGTCAGACGCGAGACAAGGTCGGCAGCCCGTTCGTCGGGCGAGAGATTGGGATCCTGATAGGGATAACGTACCTGCGACATTATACCCAAGGCGCTGCAAAGTAGCAACGAAAAAAGCAAAAATGAACGTCTCATACTATTCTGTTTTTTTATTTCTATTTCTCTCTACTTTATTAAATCAATCTTTTGACTCCTCCTGAGCAGAAGGGAGGCAAAACGACAAAACACAGTCTTCGACAATGTTGAAACTACAAAGGACATCATATTCCTGAGCGTTTGCAGAGCAGTGGGCTGTGGTTTTCAGCCAATCAAATGATGTAGGTGACATCGGCACACTCACCGTCAACTGGTTTTGGCAATCCAACAACCGGATGCCGACAGCCTTGTATAGCGCCTCCTTTGCCGTCCACAACAGCAACTCGCCATCAGGGGATGAAAAACAGGACGATTGCAGGAAAGCCTTTTCATCGGCATTGACATACCTGCTTACCACGCGCATCACCCTGTCCGTCCGTCGCTCGATGTCCACGCCCACAGCTTTCGATGGATGCCAAGCAAGGGCAGCATACCCTTTCGTATGGGAGATGCTGATTTCAAAGGAATGGTCTGTCAGCGAGGGACGTCCGTCGGCATCGTACGAAACAACTTTATCTCCGCCCAGGCATCGAGCCACTAACATGCGGACAGCCAGCCATTCGCAACGGCGCGAAGGATTATGGAGAGTTTCAAGTCGTGTCTGCATCGTAGTAAAGGCTTCCATCGTCTGCGTCGCAGTAAGTAAGGAAATCAGTTCTTCCTCAGTCTCAACAATCTGCCAAACAGCGACGTGGACATTTGTCCCTTCGATGGTACATTCACTCCGTAGCATGGACGATTACTTTCACTTTCATGATACGACGGGCATCCATTTCCAACACTTCAAACGAATAGTTCTCGTAGTCAATGGTTTCGTTGAGTTTAGGGAAGTCGCCCTTCAGTTCCAGCAACAGCCCTGCCAGCGAGTCGGCATCGCCCGACACCTCGTCGAATGTTTCATCGTCGATACCCAACACCTTGCAAAAATCGCTAAGCAGCGTCTTTGCCTCGAAGATATAGGTGTTGCTATTGAGTTTCGTATAGGACTTGTCGACTTCATCGTACTCATCGTTGATTTCACCGACAATCTCCTCCAAAATATCCTCCATCGTGACGATACCCAGCGTGCCGCCGTACTCATCCACCACGATAGCAATGTGGCACTTATCGCGCTGAAACTCGCGCAGCAATTCATCAATCTGCTTCGTCTCGGGCACGAATACAGCCTTCCTAACCAACCGCTGCCAATGAAAGTCAGCCGGACGGTCGAGGTACGGAAGAAGATCCTTAATATAAAGGATACCGCGGATGTTATCCACCGTGTCTTCATAGACAGGGATACGCGAGAAGACATTCTCAGCCACGAAGCGAAGCACTTCAGCATAGTCCTCCGAAATATCAAGTGCCATCAAATCAAGACGCGACGTCATCACCTCCTTCACCGTTTCGTCGCCAAAGCGGATAATGCCCTCCAGAATGTTCTGTTCCTTCGACAGTTCACGTTTATCCGTCAGCTCCAGCGCCTGCTCCAAGTCATCGACGGAAAGATTATCGCCATGCGTAGGCATTTTGTCTACTATAACGGACGACCTTGCCAGCATCCCCGCCAAAGGCGAGAACAGCTTCGTCAACGCATAGATGACAGGCACCACCCTACGGCAGAACTTCAGCGGGCGGTCTGCCGCATAAAGCTTCGGCATTATCTCACCAAACAACAGCAGCACGAACGTCAGCAATACCGTGATGCACACGAATTCCACCCATGCCGCAGCAAAGTGGAAAATGTTCATCAACGCATAGTTCGTGAGCAGAATGATGGTGACGTTAACCAAGTTGTTTGTTATCAGTATCGTAGCAAGCAGACGCTCTGGCCGCTCAAGCAAGCGCAGGATAGTGCGGTCTCGCAGGCTGTCGCTCTCTTCCAACGTCCCTTTGTCGGTAGGCGACAAGGCGAAGAAAGCGAGTTCGGAAGCAGACACATATCCTGAGCAGACAAGCAGTAGCGCCGTGAGCACCAACGCAACAATGGCACCCACCGAAGGTGGTGTCACAGAGATTACGCTACAAGGAATAAATAGCATAAACAACATTCTACGATCACTTCAGGTCATCGGCAGTAAGATTCTCATCGACGGGCACGTCCTGCGTGCGTTCTCCAGCTGCAGGACGGGGCAACAGCTCCAGCGTATCGGCATACACCTCGCAGACGGTACGATGGATGCCGTTCTGGTCGTCATACGAACGGTAGCGCAGCTTGCCCTCCACATAAATTCTGTCGCCCTTGTGGACATACTTCTCCACCGTTTCGGCAATCTTGCCCCAAAACACAATGTTGTGCCACTCCGTACGGTCGGGTATGGTGGTACCGTTCTGCATGGTGTAGCCGCGCTCCGTCGTTGCCAGCGTGAAACTTGCTACGGCATTGCCCGTATCAAAATAACGAACCTGAGGCTCACGCCCCACATTTCCAATCAGGATGACCTTGTTGATAGACATACGATTCTTCTTTTCAATTGAGGGTGTAAAGATAAGCCTTTTTTCTCATTCCGGCAACAAATTCGGCGTTTTTTTCGGATAACGGGTTACAATTCCACAGCCCACTACGTTAATTCCACAGCCCACTACGTTGTGAGCGCAGCCCAATGGGCTGTGAGCGCAGAGTAAGGGGCTACGCGTGCAGATGTAGCTTCCGCCAAAAGACCTACTCCCCATGCAGCAAAAGGGTAATAAGCCGAGGTAGTGCATAGTCGTCCAGCTTGTCTATCCTTATTATATTATAGGGGTTTAGGGTGGGAAGCTTGCCTGTAATCTCCACCTCGTAGAGCGTGGCATGTATGACCTGATGCGAAAGGATATGACGTCGGCTGCAGCGGAAACGGATTTCCTTCTTAAACTGTCTGAATTCAGCAGGTAATATCGCTGCCATGTCGTCTTCCGTGTTTTCTTCTGACGGCTGCTCCACCATCGGAAGTTCATAAAGGCCTCGCCAAATATCGTCAGAGGTACGCTTGTGGAGATACATGCTTTCGGCGTTGTGAACGTAGAAGTAGTTGAACCAACGATCCGTCACCTTTGTGCGATGACTTTTGACAGGGAGTTCATCCACTAAACCCCGAGCCAATGCAAGACATTTGTCAGCCAAAGGACAAGCGTCGCAATTGGGTGAATGTGGCACACATTGCAAAGCACCAAACTCCATGACGGCCTGATTGTAGTGGGCAGGAGCCTCATGAGGAAGCAGCTGAGCAGCCAGCGCAGCAAAATACTTCTGCCCTGCGGTTGTATCGATGGGTTCCGTCACAGCAAACAGACGGGAGAGCACACGATAGACATTACCATCAACCACAGCTACAGGAAGGCCAAAGGCAAACGACCCGATAGCAGCCGCAGTATATGCCCCTACGCCACGCAGGCGAAGCAGTCCTTCATAAGTGTTTGGGAATCCGCCCTGTGCCACCACCTGACGGGCTGCAGCATGGAGATTGCGTGCACGACTGTAGTAGCCTAAGCCCTGCCAAAGACGTAGCACGCGGTCCTCATCAGCCTCAGCCAACGCCTCCACCGTAGGAAACTCTCGCATGAAACGCACATAGTAGTCATACCCCTGCGCCACGCGCGTCTGCTGAAGGATGATTTCCGATATCCACACGGCATAAGGATCAGTCGTTTCGCGCCAAGGAAGCTCACGACGATGGCTATCATACCAGTTAATCAATATCTCAGCAATTACATCCATTTTTCACTCAAAAAGGAGCATTTTGCGCCTTTTCGGGGGCAAAAATAGCCCATAATCACCAAGAAATAAAAAAAAATGATAAAAAAAAGTAGAATTTTTTTGGGGGGAACTGGAAAAGATGTAAATTTGCAAACCGAAAATAGCATTTACCATCGTATAACCAATAAATTAACTTAACAAAAAAATGACAAAGCAAGAAGTTGTAAGCGAAATCGCAATGAAGACTGGTGTTGACAAGCAGGATGCCCTGAAGTGTGTTGAAGCCTTTATGGAGGTCGTCAAGGGTTCTCTCATCAACGGTGAGAATGTGTACCTGCGTGGTTTTGGTAGCTTCATCTTGAAGAAGAGAGCTCAGAAGACTGCCCGCAATATCTCCAAGAACACCACTCTGGTTGTTCCCGAGCATAACATCCCCGCCTTCAAGCCCGCTAAAGTCTTCATGCAGGGTGTGAAGGAATAATATTTTTCTTATTAATTAATTGACAATCACCTATGCCAAGCGGAAAGAAGAAAAAAAGACATAAAATGTCTACGCATAAGCGCAAAAAACGCTTACGCAAGAATCGTCATAAGAGCAAGTAAGCTCTTGTGAGCAACAGAACAAAGAACGAACTTCGGGGATAAATGCTCTTCAGGGGTTTGTTCTTTGTCTTTTTTAATCAAGCATACCATACCCCGTGACAAGCGAACTATATATTGATGTACAACCCAAGGAGATACACATCGCCCTGACGGAGGATAAGCAACTGGTGGAATACCAGCGTGAGGGGCGTGAGGCATCCTGCACCGTGGGCAACATGTATCGGGGGCGCGTGAAAAAAATCATGCCCGCCCTCAATGCCTGTTTCGTCGATGTCGGTACTGAAAAGGAGGCCTTCCTGCACTACTACGACCTTGGGCTGCGCTTCAATTCCTACGACAAATACTTCAAACAACTCACCAGCGACAAGAAGAAAACCCCTTCTTACGCCAAAGCCACCATACTGCCCGAGTTACCCAAAGAAGGAAGCATCAGCGAATACCTTACGCAGGGACAGGAAATCCTCGTCCAGGTAACCAAGGAACCCATCAACACGAAAGGTCCACGCATCACCTGCGACATTTCCTTCGCCGGGCGGTTCCTAGTGCTTGAGCCATTCTCTGATCGTGTTTCTGTATCCTCGAAAATTAAGTCATCTGAGGAACGGGCACGACTCAAACAGCTCCTCCAAAGCATCAAGCCGAAAAACTTTGGCGTCATTGTACGCACAGCCTGCGAAGGCAAGCGTGTAGCAGAACTCGATGCGGAACTCAACGTACTCGTTAGCCGTTGGGAAGATGTTGTCAGTAAAATGCAGCTTGCAGAAAAGCCCCCCAAACTTGTCTTTGAGGAAACGAGCCGAGCCGTTGCCATGCTGCGCGATCTTTTCAATCCCTCCTACGAGTCAGTCTATGTGAACGACAAGGATGTGTTCTATCAAATCCGAGACTACGTGTCCCTTATTGCTCCTGAGCGCGAGCAAGTCGTCAAGCACTATACGGGCAATCTGCCCATCTTCGACAATTTCGGCATCACCAAGCAGATTAAATCATCCTTCGGACGCATCGTGCCTTACAAAGGAGGCGCCTATCTCGTCATCGACCATACGGAAGCCCTCCATGCCGTTGATGTAAACAGCGGACACCGCTCGCACGGACGTTCTGACCAGGAGGTAAACGCCATCGAAGTCAACCTCGGAGCTGCAGATGAACTGGCTCGTCAGTTACGACTGCGCGACATGGGCGGAATTATCATTGTCGACTTCATCGACATGGATACTGCCGAAAACCGACAGAAGCTCTACGAACGTATGAGTGAGAACATGAAGCGCGACCGTGCAAAGCACAACATCCTCCCGTTGAGCAAATTTGGACTGATGCAGATTACCCGTCAGCGTGTACGTCCCGCCATGGACGTGGAAGTCGAGGAAACCTGCCCCACATGCTTCGGCACTGGTGTCATCAAGTCATCCATTCTCTTTACCGATACACTTGAAAGCAAGATCGATTATCTTGTCCGCAAGCTGAAAGTTAAGCGCTTCGACCTTCACATCCATCCCTACGTAGCAGCCTACGTCAACCAAGGCCTGCCCTCACTTGCCATTCGCTGGCGCATGAAATACGGCCTCGGCTTTCGCATCGTCCCCAACCAATCCCTTGGCCTACTCCAGTACACCTTCTACGATAGCCGTCACAACGAAATCGACATGAAGGAGGAGCAGGAAATCATGGAAAAAAGCGAAAAGAAATAGCACCTTGTGCTAACGAAAAGAAGCACTCACGGACTGACGTTCGTCACACTTTAACGGATTCCCCTCGCATTCAGCGCAGCCTGATAACGTCGAGCATTGGCATTATGCTCAGCGAGGGTGACGGCAAAGTTGTGATATCCGCTGAAATCCTCACGCGCACACATATATAAATAGTTGTGACGGGCAGGATTAAGTACAGCCTCCAAAGCCTGCACCGAAGGAATACGGATAGGCGTCGGGGGGAGACCCGTGTGGAGATATGTGTTATAAGGTGATTCCACCTTCAGATGCTCAAAAAGGATGCGTTTAAGCGTAGGGTCGCCTACAGCATACTTCACAGTTGGGTCTGCCTGAAGCAACATGCCCTTGTTGAGGCGATTTAAATAGAGCGCAGCCACAAGGGGTTTCTCGTTCGCCTGCGCTGTTTCCTCATCAACAATCGAGGCCAGGACCGCCACTTCATCAGGCGTAAGTCCGACAGATTCTGCTTTTTTCTTTCGGTCATCGTTCCAATAGTGCTCATACTCACGTTCCATCCTTCGTAGGAAATCATCGGGCGTCATTGTCCAATAAACCTCGTATGTATTGGGAATGATACGCGCCATCTGTTCAGGACGGATAAGTACTGCAGCAAAGTCTGCCGAGTCGGCCATCAACCGATGTCCCAGCGCTCCTGCCACAGGCGCGAAGGTTCGTGCCGAAGGGACTACAATCTTAACCGGAGTCTGATTGCCCGAAAGCAACCGATGCCAGATATCCCTCATGCTGTCGCCCTTGCGAATTGCATAATTTCCAGGACGGAACGCATCGGAACGATGTGCCAGCCAGCGGAGTCCGCGCACGTCACACTGGGCAGACTCTCCTACCCTGTCAACGATGGTCTGCGTCGGCTCATTCGGCCATACCTTCACCGTCTGTTCCTCCTCCACATTAACAAGAGGACTCATCACATAGTACCATCCAAAGGCGACTGCAGCACCGAGAAGGACCACCACAACGCCACAGACTGATAGAAAAATCTTACCCTTCTTTTTCATAATGGCTGCAAAATTACTATGTTTCTTTAACAAACCAAAGGTTACGTCCGTTTCATTTAGAAAAATGTAAATATATTTGCATTTTCGCTCGGCTCTCCTTATCTTTGCAAACGTAAAATCTAAAAACCCGAACAATGAAACGAATTATCACCGCTTCCCTTGCCGTCATGCTGATGGCGCTTCCTTCCCTTGCCCAGCGCGAGGCCAAACTCACCATCCACCCTTCACAGGGCAAGTATGTCATCAACCGTAATATCTACGGACAGTTTGCTGAACACCTCGGCACCTGCATCTACGGTGGCCTTTGGGTAGGCGAAGGCTCCCCTATCCCTAACACCTACGGTTACCGCAACGATGTTGTCGGTGCCCTGAAAGAACTCCATATCCCCGTACTGCGCTGGCCCGGTGGTTGCTTTGCCGACGACTATCATTGGGAGGACGGTATCGGTCCCCGCAGCGAGCGTCCGAAGAAAGTCAATAGCACGTGGGGAGGCACGGTGGAAGACAACTCTTTCGGCACCCATGAGTTTCTGAATCTTTGTGAACTGCTTGACTGCGAGCCCTACGTTTCCATGAACATCGGCAGCGGCACCGTGCGTGAAACTGCCGACTGGGTGGAATACATGACTGCCGACAATGGTCCGCAGGCTGAACGTCGCGCTCGCAATGGACGAAAAGAGCCTTGGAAGGTAAAGTTCATCGGCATCGGCAACGAAGCCTGGGGTTGCGGAGGCAACATGACACCCGAATACTATGGCGACGAGTATCGCCGCTATGCCACCTACTGCCACGACTTCAGCGGCAACCACCTCTTCAAGATTGCCAGCGGCGCCAGCGACTACGACTATGCCTGGACCGAAACCTTGATGAAGAACGTTGGCAACCGTGCCAATGGCCTCTCGCTCCACTATTACACCGTCCTCGGCTGGAATGGCAGCAAGGGTAAGGCCACCCGTTTCACCGACGAAGACTACTACTGGTGCCTTGGCAAGTGCCTTGGCATTGAGCCCGTCATCCAGCGTCACATCGGCATCATGGACCGCTACGATCCGCAGAAACGCATCGGACTGATGGTTGATGAATGGGGTACGTGGTGGGACGAAGAAGAGGGTACCATCCCCGGCCACCTCTTCCAGCAGAACACCATGCGCGATGCCTTTGTGGCAGCCCTCTCGCTCAACGTGTTCCATAAATACACCGACCGCATACAGATGACCAACATCGCCCAGATAGCCAACGTCCTGCAGTCGATGATTCTTACAAAAGACGACAAGATGGTGCTGACGCCGACATACTACGTCTTTAAGATGTACGTCCCCCATCAGAATGCCACCTTCCTCCCCTTCGAACTGACTTGTGATCAGATGGACGTCCGCAACGAACGCTTCAACCCTGGACGCAACAACGACGAAGAGCCGTATCGTCACCTTCCCATGCTCTCTGCTACCGCCTCGCGCAGCAACGATGGACTTATCCATATCTCGTTGGCTAATGTTGATTTGGAACAGAAACAAACGGTAACCATTTCTCTGGACGACGTAAAGGCTGCATCCGTTTCAGGAGTTATCCTCACCTCTGACAAAATCGCTGACCACAACACCTTCGCCAGCCCCTCAAAGGTGAAAGACGCCCCCTTCAAAGGCGCCCGCATCGACAAGAAAGACAAATCACAAATCACTGTCACCCTTCCTGCCAAATCCATCGTCACGTTAGAAGTGAAGACCTCAAAGAAGTAATCGTAGTTCTGCGTTGCTATGCTTTACCTCCTCATTGCAGCGGTGTGCGGAGCGCTGTTCTCCATCATCTTCAAGGTTTGTCAGCGCCGAGGTATTGACACCATGCAGGCTATCCTGTTCAACTACGTTACAGGCATATTGGTAGCATGGATTCCCCTGTTTGCTAAACAGCTATCGGGGGGTCCTGCGGTTGTCAATCCTTTTGCACAAAGCTGGATAGGGCTGGCATTGCTGCAAGGATTCTTCTTCATGAGCGGCTTCATCGTCATGGCTCAGAGCACACGCCATTGCGGCGTAGCTCTTACCACTGTGGCAGCCCGCGCAAGCCTCATCATCCCTGTCATTCTTAGTTGGATACTCCTTGCCGGCCCTGCGCCGCAGTGGATTCCTGTTACGCTGGTCATTGCCGCGCTGGTTATCATTGCTTTTGGTCGGGGCTCCGATACTGCGTCAAAAAAGAAAACGGAAGGGAAAGCCTACATGCTGTTCTTTTTTGTTTTTCTTTTTTACGGCATCGCTGACTTCTCGCTGAAAGCTGTCCAGAATACGGTTTCCCTGCAATGTGGCAACGATAGTGCTCTAGTCAGTCGTCAGCTCACGGCCCTCACTGGTACTATCTTCCTCATGGCTGCCTTGCTCAGTCTGCTTGTCATCCTTTGCCGCCCCAAGAGCCAGCGCAGCCCATGGAGTTGGCGTTCAGCAGTAGCTGGCGCCCTGTTGGGACTGGCCAATCTCGGTTGCACCACCTGCATCCTGCGCAGCCTTACCATCCTGCCCGCAGGCACCTTCTTCCCGCTCTATAATATCGGCATCGTCATCCTCGGCACATTGGCTGGAATTCTTCTCTTTAAAGAAAAGATACGCCCCCTTCAGTTCCTTGGACTGGCCATTGCCATCGTAGCCATCATTCTCTTCTTCCGCTGATTATAACAAAAAGAAGAAACTAAACACAGAAAAAGCGCTTCTACTAGTTAAAATGAAGCGCTTTCTTTGTGATTTGCAAAAAAAAGCCTACATTTGCGCCCACATATAGATTATCTATTTCGTTGAAATTGTAAGTTTATGAAAAGTCTATTCATGAAATTAGCCTTCCTGTTGATGGTATTGGCTGTATATCCCGTGACTTCAAATGCAGAGAGTAATGCCCTGCCCAAAGCCCTGAAGAAAGAGTTCAAAGCAAAGAAGAAGGAACTCAAGAAAGGCAAATGGGAGATCTATGGCAGCGACCGCACAGCCGATGTAGTCTTAATGAACCACTACAAGAAACTCAACGAACTAGGCGAGGATGCCGTTGTCATCATGGGCACAGCCACTTCGCCCGTCAAACGTATTCTTCGCATCCAAGCCCAAACCGATGCCGGACAGCGTTATGCCCAACAGGCTGGCAGTGAAATTCAAGGACGCGCCATACAAGATGACCAGCAGTTCGAGGAAGATCCATCGCAATCATTCTCTCATTTCTGCTCTGTCTATGAAACCAAGATCCAACAAGAAATCAAGGGCGAACTAAAAGAAAGCTACTCTATCATCCGCACCATAAAGGGAACTGTAAATGGAAAAAAGGGAGACGTGTATGAAATGCAGACATACTACATCGTAGATCCCAAAGGCGCTTCCCAAGCCCGTATTCGTGCATTAGAGGCAGCAGCCAACGAGTCTGAAGCTGCCCGAAAAATTGCCGAGAGAATTTCCTCCTTTGTAAAGGATGATTCTGACGACGAACAATAACCAAGGAGCAAGAACAACCCATGAGAAGCAACGCTGTTATTTCTTCCGTCTTTTTTCTACTTTGTTTGCTTTTTTCCACCCTCACCCTCACCGCTCAGGACATTGAGGAAATCAAATACAGCCCTGACTACCTTTGTGGGGAAGGTCGTGGGGAATCGCTACGTGAAGCCGACAACGAGGCGCTTCGTGACCTCATAAGCAAAATCTCCGTTTCTGTTCAAAGTGATTACTCCGACGTCACCTCCACCATTATTAACGGAAATGACTATAACGTCAATTCTGCCGTCAAAATGGTGGTCAACACCTACTCTCAGGCCACTTTGCAGAACACCGAGCGCGTTGTCATCAATGATGAGCCCGATGCCTACGTTGTTCGCTACGTGAAACGCTCGGATGTGGAAAAGATCTTTGAAAGTCGCAAGCACAAACTGATGGACATGGTAGCAAGCGCCGAAAAAGCCGAGCGTAACGCAAAAATTGACGACGCCCTGCGCTACTATTATTGGGGCTACTGCTTGCTTCAGAGCCTTCCCAACGAGAACGAAGTCGTCACGCCTGGCGGCAAGCTGCTTATCAATTACATTCCCGAGAAGATGAACGCCATTTTCAACGGGCTACGCGTCAACAAGATCAAGGAAGAAGGCAATTACGTTGATCTTGAAATACTTTATAAAGGAATGCCTGTCACAAGCATCGACTATACCTATTTCGATGGTCTCGACTGGAGCAACCTTTACAGTGCCCGCGATGGCAGGGGAGTCTTAGAAATGCGCCCGGGAGCAGCCACCGACAATCTCCGCATCAAGTGTGAATATGAGTATGTCGGTGAAGCGCATATTGACAAAGAAATAGCCACTGTCGTCAGTATCATGAAAGGGAAGGTCTTCCGCAATTCCACCCTTGGTGTCACTGAAGGCACAGCTTTTTCAGAGGATTCTGACCTGATTGCCGGTTCCACAACGGAAGAAGGAGACAAAGCATCTGTGACTGCTGATGCCGACACGCCCGACTTCTCTGAAATATCCTTATCTGATTTCGAAAAACTGATTCCCAAGCCAGAAGGTGAACTGTTATTATTGTCCGACGAAGAGGCTGCGCCCTATAAAGAAACCATTGAGCGCGTCATCAAAGCTATCGAAACCAAGCGATACCGCAGTGTTGACGATTGCTTCACAGCTGATGGACTGGACATTTTCGACCGCCTTGTTCATTACGGCAATGCGCGCATTGTTGGAGAGCCCCAATACTCCTTCTTCACCATCGGCACCGAAGAAGTCACATGCCGTAGTATCCCGATGAACTTCTCGTTCAAAGGCAATGGCCGCCAATTTGTGGAAAACATTACATTCACGTTCAACGACAAGAAGAAAATTGATTGCCTTGCTTTCGGACTTGATGAAAAAGCCGCTGAAGATATCCTCCACCATGCCAAATGGGGCGAAGAAGCCCGCAAGATTCTTACAGAATTCCTTGAGAACTACAAAACAGCCTATTCCCTCAAGCGTCTCGACTACCTGCAGCAAATCTTCGACGAGAACGCCGTCATCATTACAGGCAAAGTGGTCAAAAAAGCCCCGCCCAGCGGTGATAACCAGAAATTCTATGCCAACAACAGATTCGTCCAGTTGACGCGACAGTCCAAGCAGGAATACATGAAAAATCTTGAACGCAGCTTCAACAGCAAGGAGTTTATCAACATCCGCTTTGCAGAAAATGATGTCGTCAAGGCAGGAAGAGGCGGCGAGATTTATGGCATTCAAATCCGTCAGGATTACTACTCAAACAACTACGGCGACACGGGTTACCTTTTCTTGATGGTCGACCTTAACGATCCGAAGAACCCCATTATCAAAGTTCGCGTGTGGAATCCCGAGCGTGATCCCGATTTCCAAGGCGTCGCAAGTTTCTGAGAAGGAAAAAACAACATCAAATTGATATTCTATAAAGCATGAATCACACTATGAAACCAAAGTCGCTACTGATTTCTTTTCTTCTATTCGGTCTTTTCGTCCTACCCGCAAAGGCACAGAACGACGATTTCAAGGCTTTCCGCGAAAAAATGCTGGGAAACTACAGCGATTTCCGAAAAGGACTGCTTGATGAATACGCCGATTTCCTTGACCAAGCCTGGACGAACCTTGAGGAATTTAAGAAATTCGAAAAGAAAAGCGAGCCCAAACTGGATAAACCGCCTGTGGCTGACCCTGCGGCAAAAAAGCCCACATTCAAGCCCATGGCTAAGCCTAAGCCCAAACCAAAGCCAGAGCCTAAGCCTGTGGTGAAGCCCGAGCCACAACCCGAGCCTCAAAAAAAGCCTGTTATCGACGAGCCTAAGAAGGAACCCGAAAAGGAGCCCGTTATCGACGAGCCTAAGAAGGAACCCGAAAAGGAGCCCGTTATCGACGAGCCCGAGAAGGAACCCGAAAAGGAACCCGTCATTGAAGAACCAGAGAAGGAACCTGAAAAGGAACCCGTCATTGACGAGCCAGAGAAGGAACCTGAAAAGGAGCCTGTCATTGAAGAGCCAGAGAAGGAACCTGAAAAGGAACCCGTCATTGAACCTGAGCCAAAGAAGGAAGAGCCAGTTGTTGAGCCCAAGCCAAAGAAGGAACCGAAACCGAAGGCAGAGCCCAAGCCAAAGAAGGAACCGAAACCTAAGGCAGAACCTAAGCCTAAGAAGGAACCCAAGCTTAAGGCAGAACCTAAGCCCAAGAAAGAACCGAAGCCTAAGGCAGAGCCCAAACCAAAGAAAGAACCGAAGCCGAAGGCAGAACCTAAGCCTAAAGCTGAACCCAAACCCAAGGCTGAGCCAAAGCCGAAGGCAGAACCTAAGCCTAAGGCTGAGCCAAAGCCAAAGGCTGAGCCTAAACCCAAAGCAGAGCCGAAACCTAAAACTGAGCCAAAGCCTAAAGCTGAGCCAAAGCCTAAAGCTGAGCCAAAGCCTGTGGTGAAGCCTGCGCCCACTCCCGACCCCCTCACCATAAAGAAGCCCCAACCGCCGGTAGAGTTCTCCCTTTACGGTATCCCCTTCTCCATTCCACAGGTGAAACTGGAAGGAAACCTCGGCTCGGGCGACCGTGCCAAAGTAGTCAAGTATTGGAAGATGCTGCTGAAGGCCGACATGCAGAAAAGCGTCGAGGCCCTTTCGCAAGCCTCCAAATCCTATAGCCTCGGAAGCTGGTGCACGCTGAAGGCCGTCGAGACCTTCGCCTCAAAGTGCGTCCAGCCTGGCGACATCGCTGCACAGCGCACCCTCACCCATTTCCTCATGGTCAGCCTCGGCTACGACGTCCGCATAGCTACAGGCGGCAATGCCGTTGCCCTGCTCGTACCCTTTGACGAGATGGTCTATGCCAATCCCTACTTCAACATCAACGGGAAGCTCTACTACATGTATCCCGCTGATGCCATCCCACAGAGCGTAGGTGTCCAGACGTGCTCCATCCCCAGCGACAAGGACCTCGGCAGCACCTTCGACCTCGTCATCAATCCCGGTTATCGCCTGCCCGCCGACCCCCTGCCCTACTCCGTCAGTCACGACGAGCTGCGCCTGGAGGGAAGCATCAACAGGAACCTCATCAATCTGATGAAGGACTACCCCATGACGCTCATTCCCTGTTACGCCTCCTCCAACCCCGACGAGGACGTCCGTCACAACATCCTTGAGCAGCTGCGCCCGCAGATTGAGGAGATGGACCCCCTCACCGCCGCCAACGAGCTGCTCCACTTCGTGCAGAAAGCCTTCCAGTACAAGACCGATGCCGAGCAGTTTGGCACAGGCATTGAGAAGACATTCTTCTGCGAGGAGATGTTCTACTATCCCTTCTGCGACTGCGAGGACCGTGCCGTTCTCTACTCCTACCTCGTCCACAACCTTCTCGGCTTCGACGTGGTGCTGCTTGAGTATCCCGGCCACGAATGTACGGCTGTTGCCTTCCCCGAGCCACTCACCGGCTCAGCCACGTCCATCACCTATCAAGGCCGCACGTGGTACATCTGCGACCCCACCTACATCGGCTCCGACATCGGCATGTGCATCCCCCGCTACGTCTCCGTCCAGCCCCAAGGCTCCACGTGGTATTAAGGAGGGAAGCCTATCAATCATCAATAACAACAAAAGCAAAGGCACGGACGTTACTTGTTCGTGCCTTTGTTCATCTAAGAAATAAGGAAAAGGAAAAAAGTTGTTCTTTTTCTTGCAATTCCATTTTAATCATACTACATTTGCAGCGAAATTTGAATTACATCTTAATAGAAAAACTGCATTTTAGTTCAAAGATAAATGTTAAATCAAAACAGATTGCCTATGAGGTAAAATACAATAGGACATAGGAAGAAGCGTCCACTTTTATTCTTGTATTCCGACAATTGGGGAATTTGAAGAAACAATCAAGAACTTAAGTAGATGGTTCACGCTGATGGCGTGGGCATTTACGAGTTTAAGATTGTCAGGTTATCCCCAATACCTCGGAATACGTAGACGAAGTAAAATGTCCACGTTTTTATTTACATTCAAAAACATAAAGAAACAAAAACAAATAACACTATGAAAAAAGTTTTCTCTCTATTTGCTACTTTAGCATTGCTACTCTTTTCCTGTCAGCAGGAGCCTATGATTGAAGACGATGGTCGTATTGTCCTTAGTATCCAGAAAGAAGGCAAAAAAGTTGAAACATCCTCCATCGACTTCATTGGCGAAGGAGGAACTATTGAGGTAGGTCTTACTTGCAAAGGAGACTGGACAGTTAATGCAGCTCCTTCCTCATGGCTATCTGTTAGCCCCACATCTGGTACGGATGATGCCACGCTCTCCGTTAAGGCACTTGTTAATACCGACCGTGATTCCCGTCTTGGAGCCGTCATTGTCACTTGCGGTGATGAAAACACCACACTAACTGTTACACAGAGCGGCACATGGCTCGAACTTTCTACCGACAGTCTGCTTTTTGCTTCTGCAGGAGGAGCTGACACCTTGAAGCTTTCATCTAATGTGGTATGGAAGGTTATCACAGAAGAAAGCTGGTTGAAAGTCTCAACTGCTTCTGGCAAAGGTGATGCCACGCTTGTCGTTACAGCTGCCGACAACGCCTCTCCGTCTTCCCGCAAAGGAAATATCACTATTTCTTCCGACGGCTATAATTTGCCAATAACCATTATACAAGATGCCCGCTATCTTATAATAGAAACGGAGACTATTCATTTTGCCAATGAAGGAGGTCGCTACGAAGTTTCTGTTGATGACGATGGAACCTTCGATGTCACATCAGATGTGGAATGGCTAGCATTTGAAAAACAAGAAAATGGCTTTACCGTCGTTGCAGCTGAAAATGCCACGCCCGACACTCGAAATGCCACCATCACCGTGTTTCTTTCCGACCTTACTGAGGGAACAATGGAGCGGACAATATCTGCCTCACAGGATTCACGCTACCTGAATGTTGGGACATCCTACACTCATTTCGACAATGCCGGGGGAAGAAGCGAGGCTATTGCTGTTGATTGCAACGGAACATTCGATGTTAGAAGCGATGTGGACTGGCTAACGTTTGAGAAGCATGAAGACTATTTTATTGCTACTGCAACTGATAACGCCACGCCTTATACCCGCAATGCCACTATAACTGTGTATCTCTCCGACCTTGCCGAAGGTACTTTAGAACGGACAATTTCTGTCTCACAGGATGCACGTTATTTGAATGTGGGAACTACCTCTATTCGTTTTGTCAGTACGGGAGGAAGTGAGTCAATTCTGGTCGAATGCAACGGCGTATTTGATGTAAAGAGTGATGCGGAATGGTTAGAATATGAGAGGCAGGAAGGTTCATTCATTGTTATTGCAACAGATAATGCCACTCTAAACCTACGCAATACCACTATTACCGTGTTCCTCTCTGACCTTCTCGAAGGAACGCTGGAGCGCACAATCAGCGTCTCACAGGATGCACGTTATTTGAATGTGGGAACAACATCGATTCGTTTTGCCAATGCAAAAGGAAAAAGCGAAGTAATTTCCGTCGATTGTAATGGCATATTTGAAGTGAAGAGCGATGCAGACTGGCTGACTTTTGAAAAGCAGGAGAACTCATTTTTCGCCATTGTCGCTGAAAATACTACGCCTTATAGCCGCGATGCCACCATCACTGTATCCCTATCCGACCTTACCGAGGGGATATTGGAGCAAAAGATTGTTGTTGTTCAGGATGGAGCCCCTTTAGGAGAAGAGAATGGCCATGAATGGGTTAACTTAGGGCTTCCGTCAGGTTTGCTTTGGGCTGTATGCAATGTCGGAGCCAACACTTCCGAGGACTATGGTTTCTACTTTGCTTGGGGCGAGATTACAACGAGGGGAGCCTATGGCTCGGCAGAAGAATACAAATGGTGCGAACTATTCTCTGAAAATCTAACGGAAAGACTAACGAAATACAATACCATTGGTTCCTATGGCATAGTTGATAATAAGACCGTCCTCGATCTTTCCGATGATGCCGCCCATACCAATTGGGGTGGAAGCTGGCGTATGCCCTCCCCAGAAGAGTGGAACGAACTTCAGAATAATTGCACGTGGACCTTTACAAGGCAAAACGATGTGACAGGATATAAGGTTACAAGCATAAAAAACGGCAACTCTATCTTTCTCCCCGCTGCAGGCTACAAAAACAACAATAGCATTTTCCAAGATAAACGGCGCGGCCTTTATTGGTCGTCGTCTATTTGCGAGAGTGACCCGCGCAATGCGTGGTTCCTTTTCTTTGATGCAAGCACCATAGGCTGCTATGGTAAATTTGAACGTTGGAGTGGTATCACTGTGCGCCCCGTCTGTCGCCCGTAGTCAAGTTTCTTCACCGACAGGTTAAAAACGCCAATAATTGTTCGTTTTATGGGAGGGACATTTTTGGGAAAATGGGAAAAACTTCACCAAGGCTTGTACATTGATATTACTAGGGACGAGAGAAACACTCTGGAACTGAAAAAAGACAAACAGATTACTCAACATTCATTATGAATATGGGGAAAAAAATATTTGTCGATGGTGGAATATGTATTAATACACAGTATTTTACGTGTGTCAATATAGGTGCTGGGTATGGTAAAATGGAGGATGCCGAAATCCTAATGCCCAAAACATTTCTGGATGGAGAGAGGTGCTTAATAATCGATGATGAGCACCCACAATCCATGTTTAACGAATACTATGCCCGATCTTTTGTTGTATCTTCTTATATTGGAGCAGAATTAATCACAAAAGACTATTCTTTATGTTTTTTAGAATTACAGAAGGGATTAAATGATATTAAAAGAATCGCTGAGGTAGATTTGCCAATTATTGCAGAATTAAAATCGTCATTGAGAAGAATGCTTTACATCAATGCAATAACAATACTTGATTCATTCATCTGCTCTATCATTATAGCTCGAATAATAAGGAATGAAAATGCTTTTATCGGTTATTACAAAAAATTGATTTCTAATAATGTAAAAATGAAATTGGAAAAATATCTTTTTCAAGAGGAGAGAGGCAAATGGGAAATGGAGATTATAAAGGAGATAATGCATACTTCTTATGAAAATATGGATAGAATAAAGGAGAGCTTTAAAGCCATGGATCTTTCATGCCCACAAGACAAGAGGGGAGTAATGTCGGCACATTTTCGCAACAGGAATCTTTTTGTCCATCGAAATGGAAAAACAAAGAATGGCACGATAATGGAAGTAGATAATATAAAAATGAAGGCAGTTGTAAATGATGTGGAGAATTTTGCAATTCAGATAATGGAAATAGTAAATGACATGTGATATTGTTACTCAGCTTACCCTCTTTCTTTTAAAAAGATTACAACTGATTGTTAACTATGTTTTAACGCATTACAAGAAGAATGGATTAAACATAATCGGTGGCATATTCTGTCGTTCCCTTTGCCATGTAAGTAATAATAGTATGGGAAATCTTTTTTTATCTAATTTCGATTAACGCCATCTACTACGGGCATAGAGAGCGTTATTCATCATTTTTATCATATTGAAAGGCAGCAAATAAAGTTTACTTCTTTGCTTACATATTTTACACAGCATTTGATGATTTCCTTAAATCCCTATTGAGATTTAATTAAGTCACAGCCGGGATTTTATTAATTCACAATTATGAATTAAGAAAAGGGAAAGCAAAAAAGGAAGACCGAAGTCTTTCAGAAAAAAACAGCATTTGCAATGCTTATATGGAAATACTGCGTCAGAGTAATCCCATTTCCTTGACAATGGCTTTCATAGCATTATCCTTTTTCACTTGATGCGTCTGCTTTATCGTTTATATAGAGGATTGCTATCACCATGTCGTTCATCGAAATGATGACGTTGCAGGTGATAGCTCTTGTTGCTGCCTGAACGGATACGCTGGGCTTTGCCATCGTCCTGAAATTCGTGTTTTTTGATGTTTTTTGCGAAAACAGGCCAACACCTACCTTTTTGTCCTTAACATGCATGGAAATAGCGCCTTAAATACGGTAAGTGTTGCTTAAACACTTACCTAACACTTACCTAACACCTACCTAACACTTACCTCAACACCTCATTTTTGTTGATTATAGAGCAGAAGTTTTCGTGGTAGGAGTACGATTAGGAGTAAGTTCCATTCTTTGTGCCCAACTTTTCTGGTTCAGGGTTCATGGTTGTACCTGTCGCGAAGACGTATGATGGATGGTGACCTGCAATTGAATCACGAGGGACAGGTCGATTAATACGCTGAATCAGAGTTCCAGTCCATTCGTCTACAGCTTGCCTGTGGCAAGTTCTCGGTCAAGATAGCTGAAGATGTAAACAGGGCTTTGGAAATAGAGACCCGTTGCGGGATTCATTAATTTGGCATAGGTCTCGGAGTTATAGACCGAGTCAAGTGCTTCGTGAAGCGTTAAACCACGCTCTTCCATCAGCATGAGTACGAGGTCGCGTACGGTACATTCGTTCATATAGTCTATCGTACTCATAAGCGCTTCAGCATTTGAATGGCTTTCTCGCTTCCGAAGAAATACTGAAAGGTAATGCCTTTCATGTATTTCAAACGTTCGAGAAAGGTGTCCATGTTGATGTTCTGTTCCATGACATTACGGATTTGTGCCCCGACTTTATCGTTCGCAATAGGGCCATAGACGATGTCATAGTCGTGGATGTTGTCTGCATTCTTGTTCTGGCGATTGGCAAGGATGAACGTGGCCCAATCTCTGGAATAGCCATCGAAATGCAGGAATCGCAAAGTCCCATCGCTCAGATGAGCCTCGTCGAATTCGTAGCGTTGAATTATGGATTGCCCACCAAACAATTGTACCTTGAATTTGGCCATCTCCTCTGCTTGCGTCTCCGATTCTGACAGATAGAAGCCACAACCAAAATCCTTTCCTCGCCGGGATTGGTTTAGGTCAATCGCCATGAAGTCCGCGTTTGTTCCATGATACAGTATCATACGAGCGCCCCTCCATGACGTTGGCAGTAACCCGCCATATTCTGCACCATATCCTCAAAACTTTGTGTATGAGCGACGTTATACTGATCATCCAAGAAATCAATGGCCTTGTAACGGTTCAGGTAGCGATAAGCCTGTAGCGCTGACAAACCAAAGCGGCGAGCAAATTCGCTGATGAAAATGACAATATATTCAGCTTTATTTTGAGTCTCTTGTGGCATGGCGTGTAACGTTTTCTATAGGAATCCGAGTGCAAAAGTAACAATAAGTTTGGAAAGAAAAGAACCTTTTGCCAATTTTTTAAAGAAAGCAGTACTTTTATCGGAAAGGGAGTTCTTTTCGCGAATTTCGTGTTTTGTGATGATTTTTGATGTTTTTTCGCGAAAACAGGCCAACACTTACCTTTTTGCTCTTATCGTGCAGGTAAATAGCGCGTTAGACAAGGTAGGTGTTATTTAAACACTTACCTAACACTTACCTACCACCTACCTCATTTTTGTAGATTATAAAGCAGAACTTTTCGCGGTAGGAGCACAATTAGGAGTAAAAACCATTCTTTGTGTCCAACTTTTAGGGTGCGACACAATGTGTTAGGTAGGTGTTAGGTAAGTGTTTCACAAACACCTACCTATCCTAACACATTAATAGAAAACCATTTGCAACGGGAAAGGTAAGTGTTTGGGGTGTTTGTGCAAAAAAACTCAGTTCATGTCACAATGGATGGAACGGAGGCTTCGGCGAGGTCGAGAATGCCGCGTTTGACGCTAGCGGCACAACGTCTGATTCTATTAGCGTAGCGTTTGATTCTATCGGTACAGCGTTTGATTCTGTCAGCACAGCGTCTGATTCTGTCAGTACAGCGTCAGACGCTGTGGAGCCGAGAGTTTATCGTTTAACCTTTAACAAATGACGTCAGGCCCGGTGTTTGCCGGGCCTGAACGTGTCTTCGGGGTGGAGCTGGAGGGAGTCGAACCCTCGTCCAAACGAGGAAGCCATATGCTTTCTACATGCTTATCCCTGCATTGGTTTTCGAGCAGCGGCAGGCGCAGGGCGGCCAACCGATGCCTTATCCTCGAAAAAGTTTAACCGTTGGAGCGAGGCCTCCGCAGGCGATTCCCGATTTTCCTGCACCACCTTGTCGACGAGCTTCGGGACGAGAGCTTCCGGGTGATGTCTCGTCTCAGCACCTTGTGCCGAGATTAAGCCAATGATCTACTATACTTCAATCAAGCAGCGAGAGCGTAGTTGTTTTCGCCAATTAATTGTCGACCGATGATATTTAAGTGCTACCTGTCAACGCACTGCATGCTTACATACCTCTTCTGCCCGCTGTCAAAACCGGTCAACCCCGATGTGAGTGAGCGCAAAGGAAACTTGTTTCCGTTTGCCGAGCGAACAAGGGGAAGGTGAAGCCAACCCCGATGTGAGTGAGCGCAAAGATTATGTTTGCGCGGCAAAGGTAATGCAATGCGGGTTATCGTGCAAGGTTTTTTACATTTTTCTTCGTCTTCCCTACTCTTTTGCCCGCACCAGCTTCAGCTGCTCGTTGATTTCAGCCACGCGTTTCGTGGTGAGGGGATAGAAATAGGTGACCGTGATAGCCAGCACGGAGACCAGGGCGGGAATGAAGCTCATGAGCATCTTCAGGCAGGTGATGGCACTGGCGGGCTGCACGAATCCGGCCTCTGCATCAGCCACATAGCCGCAGGCAGCCAGCAGCCACATGACAGCTGCACCTCCCACAGCTCCGCCGAACTTCTGCGCCATGGAGGCCGACGAGAAGATAAGCCCTGTGGATGCCGTCTTGTACTCCAGCTCGGCATAGTCGCTGACATCGGCATACATGCTCCACACCAGCGGGCTCTGAATGCCGGTGAAGATGCTGATGATGACTTGCAGCACGAGCATGGTCCACACACCCCCGTTCGTCACGGGAACAAAGAAGAAGAGCACACTCAGCACTATCAGGCAGGCGTTCACCATGATGAATGTGGACTTCTTGCCCAGCTTGTTTGTGATGGGCACAGCCAGTGCCACGCCTACCATGTTGCTGATTTCGCCAATGGTGAGGAACAGGCCGGCAAAGAGCAGCAGGCTCACACCCAGGGCAGGAATCGTCAGCTGGTACTTTGTGCCCAGCACATCGGTGAAGAAGAAGGCCACTGTGGAGCCACGCACGGTGTTGAACAGGTTGCTGCACAGCGCGGCACCAATCATCAGCCACCAGGGCTTGTTGTGCACGAGCATCTTCAGGTCCTTCCCTACCGACACCTTCGAGACGGTGTGCAGGTGTTCCTTCGTCATCAGGAAACAGAGCAGGAACAGCACAAAGACACCGCCTGCCACACAAATCATGGCCCACTGCCAGCCACGCGTGGTGTCGTATCCGCCAAAGGCGTTGCAGAGCGGCTCCCAGATGAGCAGGCTGATGAACGAGCCGGTGTAGGCAAAGAACATGCGGAACGACGAGAAGACGGTCTTCTCCTTCGAGTTGTCGGTCATCACACCGAGCATGCTGCCGTAGGGGACGTTGATGGCGGTGTAGATGGTCATCATCAGGATGTAGGTGACGTAGGCCCACACGAGCTTGGCAGCATAGCCCCAGTCGGGGGTGGTGAACAGCAGGATGCCGCAGATGCTGAACGGCGCAGCAATCCACAGCAGATAGGGACGGTATTTGCCCCAGCGGGTATGGGTACGGTCGGCAATGATGCCCATCATGGGGTCGGAGACGGCGTCCCAGATACGGGTGATAAGCATGAGCAAACCTGCATCCACCATGCTGAGTCCGAAGATGTTTGCATAGAAGAACGGAAGATAGTAGGAAAAGACTTTCCAGAACGACGATGACGCCATGTCACCAAAGCCGTAGCCGATTTTTTCTTTCAGAGTAGCCATGAGGGGGAATGAAAAATTAGGAATGAGGAATGAGGAATTAGGAATTAGAAATTGGGAATGATTCTGAGGTTTTTGTCAATCAGCGCCTTGAGGGTTTCGACGGAGGAGGCTGTCGTCAGGCCGTCGGCAGGGGTGTTCATGCAGTAATCGACGAGCTTCTCCACCGTCGATGTGGCCACGTGCATCCGTGTGTCGCTGGAGGCATAGTAGATAAACACCTTGCCGTCGTCGTCAGCAATCCAGCCGTTTGTGAAAAGGACATTCGACACATCGCCTATGCGTTCCTCTCCCACAGGGGCCATGAAGTAGCCGGCAGGCGATGCTATCACCCGTGTGGGGTCGTCAAGTGCCGTCATATACATATAGAGCACGTAGCGCAGCCCTGCCGCACAGCCTCGTACACCGTGTGCCAGATGCAGCCAGCCCTGTGGCGTCTTGATGGGGTGAGGGCCTTCGCCGTTCTTCACCTCCTTGATGGTGTGGTAGTAGCGCGGGTCGATGATGGTCTCCTCACGGATTTCGGCATGTGTGATGTCGTCCACCAGTGCCCAACCGATTCCCCCACCCTCGCCTGCATCGATGAAGCCATCCTGCGGACGGGTGTAGAGGGCGTACTTGCCGTTCACAAACTCAGGATGAAGCACCACATTGCGTTGCTGTGTCCGCGTCTTGAGGTCTGGCAGACGTTCCCATGTCTTGAGGTCCTTCGTGCGGCAGATGGCAGCCGTAGCCGTAGCCGACGAGAGGTCACCTGCAGGCGCCTTATCGTCGTGCCGCTCAGCACAGAAGATGCCATAGACCCAGCCATCCTCGTGTGCCGTCAAGCGTATGTCGTAGATGTTGGTAGCAGGGACGACGTCCTCAGGCATCGTGACGGGATAGTCCCAGAAGCGGAAGTTGTCCACTCCGTTCGGACTCTCAGCCA
>JAEEGJ010010502.1_pt1 | contig 24062 bp, 22 predicted proteins | sample 8958761 | NCBI WGS metagenome assembly JAEEGJ01 (sample SAMN16246546, study PRJNA631951) | gut metagenome | biome: gut microbiome; feature: rumen; material: RS-attached | host: Bos | place: Iran: Karaj | collected 2018-10 | reverse complement strand
CCTTCTTGAAGGCAGCTTCGACCTTCTCGACCAGGGCCTTGGCATTGGTCTTGGAGAAGGTGAGATAAAGTATTCTTTCGATAGCGAGAGCAAGACCGATGATCAAGCAGATGATGATCAGGGACATGAAGCCTGCACCGCCTTCGATGAACTTCGTCTTGAGAGCCTGGTGGAGAGGGACCTCGGACTTGACGTCAAAAGGATTGACCTCGGTGGCAGGAGCTTCTTCAACCTGCTCGGTGGCGGCGGCGGGAGCGGCCTGCTCATCCTGGGCGGAAGCAATGTTCGCAGAGATGACCATTACGGCCAGAGCTGCCAAAACCATGAAAAATTTTTTCATAATGTTTTTTGTGATTAATTGATAAAGTATTAAATAGTTATATGTTCCGTGTCAACAGGCGGTGAAATAATGCGCCTATAAAACCAGTGCAATTTAGCAAATTATTTCCAAAACACAATACTTATTTAGTGATTTCTCCTTTCAAATCCTGATCGAAAAGCTCTTTTACACGTTCGTTGTCCTCACATCCGCCGAGCAGATGGAAGAGCTTTGCCAGGGCGCTCTCGGTCGTGCTGTCGTATCCGGATACCGTCCCTGCTTCAAGCAGGGGCCTGCCCGTGGCATAGAGATTCATGTTGACGCAGCCGCTGGGGCACTGAGTTACGTTCACGAGTACCTTCCCCATCTGCCGGGCCTCCCGGACGATATCCAGGAACCAGGGTTTCGTCGGAGCGTTGCCGGAGCCGTAGGTTTCGATGATGACGGCGCGAGTTTCCGGACCGAGGAGGATGTTCTTGACGACCTGGGGCGTGATGCCGGGATGGATCTTCAAGATGGAAACCCGGGTGTCGAGCCGCGTGTCGATGGTGAACGGTACGGCCGGGTCCGGTTTGCGGATCAGCGTCCGGTTGTAGCGGATGTTGATGCCGGCTTCAGCCAAAGGCGGCAGGTTGGGGGAGGTAAATGCGTCGAACTGCTCGGCGCTGACCTTGGTCGTCCGGTTCCCTCTCATAAGTTTAGCCCCGAAGAAGATACAGACTTCCGGGACCACCGCCTCGTCCTCCGGTGTCTTGGCGGAAGCGATCTCGACGGCGGAGATGAGATTCTCCTTGCCGTCTGTGCGCGGTACACCGATCGGAAGCTGGCTTCCGGTAAAGATCACGGGCTTGTCCAGGCCATCCAGCATGAAACTCAGCGCGGAGGCGGAATAGGACATCGTATCCGTGCCGTGAAGGACCAGGAAACCGTCATACCGGTCATACCGGTCCCGGATGACACCGGCAAGATTCTGCCACATCGACGGCTCCACATCGGATGAGTCGATCAGCGGATCGAAAGTATAGGAGTCTATCTTGCAGGCGAACTTGGACAGTTCGGGGACTTCTTCCAGGATCTGGCTGAAATCGAAAGGCTTCAGCGTCTGGTCCACGGGATCCACCTTCATTCCGATGGTGCCACCCGTGTAGATGATCAGGATGGATGATTTTCTCTTTGTGTTCATAAACCGAAGAGTTCTTGGGCGTTGCGGGTCGTGACGGCCGCCACCGTTTCGATATCCGTATCTTTCAATTCCGCGACTTTGGCGGCAACCAGCGGAATGTAGGCGCTTTCGTTACGCTCTCCCCGATGAGGGACGGGGGTCAGGTAGGGAGCGTCCGTCTCCAGCAGGATCCGGTCCAGGGGTACTTTGCGCACGACTTCGGCGAGGGATGCTTTCTTGAAAGTCACGACGCCCCCGATCCCCAGGGACCAGTCGCCATATTTCTGCAGGCGCAGGAAAGTCTCATAACTGCCGCTATAGGCATGCATGTTTCCCCGGAGTCCGAGGTGGCGGCAATCCTCCAGGATGCGGAAAAAATCCTCCGTTGCTTCGCGCAGGTGGATGTTGACGGGAAGATTCATGCGGGCTGCCAGTTCGAACTGGACGCGGAGGGCTTCCCGCTGCTCGGCGGCGAACTCCGCTCCGTAATGATAGTCAAGGCCGATCTCACCGATGGCGACAACCTTCCGGTCTGTCCATCGTTCCAATTCGTCGATCTCCGACTTCCAGCCTTTGTCTACGGAACCGGGGTAAAGACCGAGCATCGGATACAAGACACCCGGATGCCTGTCCGTCAGGGCAAACATCCTCGCGCGCTCCCGCGAATCGATATCCGCCTGGAGCATGATGCCGACGCCGGCAGCCAGGGCTCTCGCGATATATCCTTCCTCGTCAGAAGCGAATGCCTCGTCGGCGATATGGGTATGTGTGTCGATGTACTCCGTCATGGAGTACAAATTTAAGAATTATTATCCGATTTTCGTCTTGATTCCGCAACCTTGCAGCAGGTCGGTCTCAATGATGCCGTCCGCCTCAAGCAGGCCGGTCGCCGTCGCAACCCGGCTGAAATCGCACCCCATCCGGGACGCGATCAGGTCCGGTGTAATGCCCCGGTTTTTCTTGATGCAGTCGGCCACCGCGACTAGGAAATCCACCTCTCCGGGATTCATCGTCCCATCGTAGAGCGTATGGATTTCGTCCCGGACGAAGGCGGATGAGCGGCGGGTCGGGACTCCCAGACCCAGGTCTTCCATCAGCTTTTCCGTATCGGTTATCGCCTCCGCTACCCGGCTGCGGATCAAGGCGTTACATCCTGCGGAGCGGATGTCGTCGACCCGCCCGGGAAGTGCGAAAACATCCCGGTTGTAGTTGAAAGCGAAGTCAGCGGTGATCAGGCCGCCGCCTTTTTGTTTCGATTCGACCAGGATGGTCGCGCTGCTCAACCCGGCGATGATGCGGTTGCGCCTGAGAAAATTGACTGCGATGGCGCCGGTGCCGGGCGGATAATCCGTGACCAGCGCGCATCCTTCGGTCTGTGCGAGTCGTTCAGCCCACTTCCAGTGCCGCCTGGGATAAACTTCATCGATCCCGGTCGGGAGGACGGCGATGGTTGGGAGTCCGCATTCCAAGGCTGTGGAATGGGCGACGATGTCGGTGCCGAGGGCGAATCCGCTGACTACGGTCGGGGGCTTTTTCGTGCGGGCCATCGCTTCCACGATCTTGCGGCACCAGTCCCGGCCATAAAGGGAAAGGTCCCTCGTGCCGACGACGGCCACGGCGGGCCGGCTGCCGAAAATCGAGTCGTCATCAGAGGAAGAGCGGATATACAGCCCGGCCGGGGCGTCTTCGCATTCTTTCAGCAGGGGAGGATAAGCTTCATCCGTGACACAAAGAAAGCGGCACCCCTTCTGAGATAGTTCCTCCAATTCTTCTGCCGCCTGGTCCACCATGCAGGTATCCAGTTCGTGCAGATGTTTCGACCATGGTCCCAGCAATTCCTCTTTCGACCGCCGGTCGAGTGCAAACAGCGCCGAGGCCGATCCCAATACATCAATAAGCCGGTGCGTTACGTTCGGCTCGTATCCGAACACGCGGTTGAGGGCGCACATGGCTGCCCGTTCCCTGTCGATTCCCATTTTCCATTATTCTAAACCGGGATCAACTTAGGCATAAAAAACGGAAAAAACCTTCAGAAACAGGATGCCTCCGAAGGTTTTTATCTTTTTTACAGGAATGTCGTGTTCCTTACAGGATCAGCGTCGCGTCGCCGTAAGGGCCGAAGCGGTATCCTTCTTCCAGCGCGACCTGGTAGGCATGCATCACGTTGTCAAATCCGCCGAAGGCGGCCTCGGACATCAGCATCGTCGACTCGGGCATGTGGAAACCGGTGACGATGGCATCGGGAATGGAGAACTCGTAAGGCGGGAAGATGAACTTGTTGGTCCAGGTATCGTTAGCCTTGATCTCCTTGTCCGTGGTGACATAGGTCTCCAGGGCGCGGACGGTCGTCGTACCGACAGCGAGGATCTTGTGCCCGCCCTTCTTGGCAGTATTGATGATATTGGCCGCCTCCTCGGAGATGATCATCCGCTCCGCGTCCATCCGGTGCTTGGAAAGATCCTCCACGTCCACCTTCCGGAACTGGCCGATACCCATGTGGACGGTGATGAAAGCTTTATTGATGTCCTTAAGGATCATCCGGTTGAAGAGCTCCCGGCTGAAATGCGTACCGGCCGCCGGGACGGCGACGGCGCCTTCATGAGCCGCGAAAATGGTCTGGTAGTTCTCCCGGTCCTCCGGGGTGACCTTGGGCTTGATAAAGTTGGGCACCGGCGTCTCTCCCAGGCTGAAAAGCGTCTCCTTGAAATCCTCATAACTGCCGTCAAACAGGAAGCGGAGGGTGCGTCCGCGGGAGGTGGTGTTGTCGATGACTTCAGCCACCAGGCTGTCGTTCTCACCGAAATACAGCTTGTTGCCGATACGGATCTTCCTGGCCGGATCCACGATCACATCCCAGAGGCGCTGCTCCTTGTTGAGTTCACGGAGCAGGAAGACCATGATGTCGGCACCGGTCTTTTCCTTCTTGCCATACAGGCGGGCGGGCAGTACTTTCGTATCGTTGAAGACGAAAGTGTCTCCTTTTCCGAAATAATCGATGATATCCTTGAACAGACGGTGCTCGATTTCTCCCGTCTTTTTGTGAAGGACCATCAGGCGGCATTCGTCACGCCACCGGAGGGGCTCCTGTGCGATCCTGTCCTTGGGAAGGATGAACTGGAATTGGGAAAGTTTCATATCTGGCTATAATGCGTGTACTAATAATATACGGCCCATTCTTTCAAAAAGTTTCATCCTTTCGCCTCCCGGAACACTTCAATGATCGAGGGATAGGTGTTTTTCAGGAAAGGAGGCAGGCTGGAACGCGCCACCCAGGCGGCCTTTGCGATATCCTCCTCCTTCTGCGGGATCAAATCCACGGGCTTTGTGTAAAGCATGTCGTACCACCAGGTGTGTTTCAGGTGCCAGACCCCGTCACGAAGGTAACAATGATCCGTCACGCAGATCAGGTCCAGCAATTCCAACTCATCGACGCCGGTTTCTTCACGGACTTCCCGGAGGGCGGTGACGCGGATGTCTTCGCCGGCTTCCTGATGGCCTTTCGGGAGGTCCCAGAGTCCGTTCCGCTTGATGAGCAGGAAGTCCCCCCGCCGGTTGCGGACCAGTCCGCCGGCCGCATTGACCTCCTTGAACTCTGCGCAAAGCCTGCGATAGGTCCCTTCCGTGTCTGTATCAGGGATATAGAGTTTCCGGAGGGTACGGGACAGTTCGAACATCCGTACGAGGGCATGGATGTCGATCTGCCGGCCCAAATGGAACTCGACGGCATTGGGATCGGTAAGCGCCTGGTCGTCCGGGGAGCAGATGACGATGCATCTTTTTTCGAAATAGATTTTGCGCATTATATTTGTATCTTTGCAGAAGGAACACAAAGTTAACATTGTTTTTTCAAACTGAAAGCCATGTCTTCACAATATAGCAGCAAGCATGGGACGGTGTCTCGTCCGCCCTATGAGTTATACCTTCTTTTCTCCGATATGCGCAACTTCCTGAATATGCTGCCGGAGGATAAGAAACAGGGTGTGACGGCTGATTTCGATTCCATTACGGCCACCGTACAGGGTTTCCGCGTCGGTGTCCGGGTCAAATCCAGGGTTCCTTATTCGCTGATCGAGTTGGAAGATTCCGATGCACCTTTCCACTTCCAGGTGGCCATCCATTTCGACCCTGCCTCCGCTCCGGGACAGACTGATTTCCACGTTGACCTTTCCGCAGAGTTGAACCTGATGCTCAAGATGCTGGTAGGCAATAAGGTCCAGGGAGCGCTGGATAAGATCGTGGATGCCCTGGTTGATATCTCCGAGGGTCGCATGCCGGAGGGCTTCGACCCTTCCCAGTTCCCCTCCGGTTTCGGCCAGTGATATGCTTCCCGAGCAGTTCATAGCATCCCTAACCGAGTCCGTCGGCGCTGAAGTCGCCGGCCTTTTCCTCGCGGCTGTCCGGGAAGAGTCATCCGTTTCCTTGCGCTTGAATCCTTTCAAGACACCTTCTGCCCCCGATCCTTTGCTGGAAGGGGCGGCTCCTGTGCCATGGAGCCCTTATGGGCGCATTTTGGACCGGAGACCGTCGTTTACCCTTCAGCCGTTGTTCCATGCGGGAGCTTATTACGTGCAAGATAGTTCCGCCATGTTCGCGGGCCATGTGGTGCGCCGGATGCTGGACGGAATCGTTTCTCCGGGTGGACGTCCGGTCCGTGTCTTGGATCTCTGCGCTGCGCCGGGCGGCAAGACTACCGACCTGGCGGCATCCCTGCGCCTGCGCTTCGGTGACGGTTTCCTGTTGGTCGCGAATGAGGTGATGCGTTCCCGGGCCTCCGTCCTGTCGGAGAACGTGGCTGTCTGGGGTGACCCCAACGTGGTCGTGACCAGTGTCGATCCCAAGGCCTTTGCCTCTTTGGAGGGCTTTTTCGACCTGGTCCTGGCAGATGTGCCCTGCTCGGGTGAGGGGATGTTCCGCAAAGATTCCAAGGCCGTGGAGGATTGGTCCCCGCAAACCGTCGACCTCTGCGCAGCCCGCCAGAAGCGCATCTTGGCCGATGTCTGGCCCGGCTTGCGTGCCGGAGGCGTCCTGGTCTACTCGACCTGCACCTTCTCCCGGGCGGAGAACGATGACAACCTCGCCTGGATGATTGCTGCGCTGGATGCGGAGACGGTTCCTTCGACGGATCGTTTCGAGGGCGTCTTACCGACGGAATTCGGTTCCCTGCTGATACCTGGCCTGGTGCCGGGCGAAGGTCAGTATGTCGCTGCCGTGCGCCGCGTCTCCGGCCCCGCCGCCTCCCGCAAGGGACCTTCGGAACTGGAGAAATTGCACCCCGTCCGTTCCGGCGTGCGGAAAGGGGAATGGAAAGGCAGGGATTTCGTCCCGGACGCAAACTGGGCCTTGAGCCTGTCCTATGTCCGTGGTGAATGGCCCGAAGCGGAGGTGGACCGTCATACAGCGCTCCGTTACCTTCACCGGGACACCCTGGTGCTGCCGGATGCGCCAAAAGGTTTCGTGCTGCTGACCTATGAAGGTCTGCCGCTAGGTTTTGTAAAGAATCTGGGAACCCGCTGCAACAACCTGCTTCCGCAGGGACGGCGGATCCTGATGGATATCGATACTGTTTTATGAAGAAGATCGCATTGGCCGTCGCTGCGTTGTTCGTCGCTCCGGCCCTTTTCGCTCAGATGAGCGCGCAAGATTATTTATCCCGTTATTCCTTGCTCGTCGGCAAACTCGGGCCGGACGGCGTGGGTATCGAAACCCTGGTCAATAAATGGGAGGCGGACTTTCCCGACGACGTGGACATGCTTTGCGCCAAATACAACTATTATCATACCAAGTGCCGGCACGATGAAGTGGTGCAGAAAGATCAGGCGCGCTTCATGGGGGCGGACCCTGTCCTCACTTTGAAAGACAGCACCGGCGCGGATGTGCATTTTTTCACCGAGACGATGTATGACGATGAGATGTTCGGCATCGCTTCGCAGGCATTGGACAAGGCTATCCGCCTGCGAGGCGACGACATCGGCTTGCGTTTCACCAAGATCGCGTCCCTTCTCAGCTATGAGAAAGAGTCCCCGGATATGGCTACGCAGGCTATCCGGAGCCTTATCGACTACCATTGCACTTCCCATCCTTCCTGGAAATACGGGGAGGAGAAATTTACGGACGAGGACTTCCGTTCTTCCATGAAGGATTATTGTTACATTCTTTTCCGTACCGCATCCCCTGTTTCCATGGAGTCTTTCCGGTCCGTTTCGGAGAAACTGTTGTCTTATTATCCCAAGGATACGGATTACCTGAACAACATCGGGTCCTATTATCTGGCAGCTAAGAAAGATTACAAGACTGCGTTGAAGTATTATACAAAGACGCTCAAACTGGCCCCGGACAACTATGCCGCCATCAAGAATTGCGTCCTTGCCGCCCGGAAACTGGGCAACTCGAAACAGGAAAAGAAATATCTCCAGATGTTGGTCCGGGTCAGCCCGGACGAGATGGAGAAGACATCTGCCAATATCCGTCTGCAAGCTCTGAAATAGGATGAATGCGCCTCGGTTCATAGCGTCGAAATTGCGGTTCAAAGGCAAGATCGCGGTCATTTCAGTGGCCGTCTCCTTTTTTATCATGATCATTGCCGTGGCCATTTCTTCCGGTTTCCGCCAGGAGATCCGCAACGGCGTATCCACCATTTCCGGAGATATCCAGCTGACTCCGTCCACGCTCAATTATGTGGGTGAGGAAGATCCCGTCAATGCCAATCCGGCTTATTTGTCCGCGCTGGATTCGCTTCCAGGGGTCAAGGAGCTTACTCCGGTGGTTTACCGGGCAGGTATCGTCAAGGCCGGAGACCTGATCCAGGGTGTCCTGTTCAAAGGCATACCGGATCGGGGTGACACGGTTTCACTGGGCGTCAGCATTCCCTCCCGTCTCTCTGAAATCCTGGGACTGAAAGTGGGTGACAAGATGCTGACTTACTTCGTGGGAGAGCGGATCAAGGTGCGGAAATTCGAGGTTACGGACATCTATCCCAGCATCATCGAGTCTGACGAATCCCTGCTGGTCCGTGCCGACCTGGGAGATTTGCAACGCCTGAACGGTTGGGACGGATCGGAAGTCTCCGCCCTGGAGGTGACGCTCGAGGATGCATACAAGTCTCCCGCGCAGATCGAGCAGATGAGCGGGGAGGTCGGTACCCTGGCGATGCTCCGGTCCACGGATGTGGACGATCCGACGGTTGCTACTTCCGTAATCCGGAAATATCCGGCCCTGTTCAGCTGGCTGGATCTGATCGATTTCAATGTCTTGCTGATCCTGACCCTGATGACGGTCGTCGCCGGCTTCAATATGATTTCCAGCCTGCTGATCCTTCTTTTCCGTCATGTTTCCACCATCGGGACCCTGAAATCGATGGGCATGACGGACCGGGATATCTCATCCGTGTTCCTGCGGGTGTCTTCCACCCTGGTCCTGAAGGGAATGCTGATCGGCAACGCGGCTGCTCTGCTGTTCTGCCTGATCCAGGGGACGACGCACTGGATCAAACTGGATCCGGCGAATTATTTCGTTTCTTTCGTTCCCGTGGCGGTGAATCTTCCGATGATCCTTCTGGCGGACGCGATTGCCTATGGGGTCATCATGCTGTTGCTGCTGATCCCTTGCCTGTTCATTGCGAAAGTGGATCCGGCCCGTACGGTGCGGGCCCAGTGATTACGGACAGATCGTCAGGAAAGCGGCGTAAGTGTCCAAGACGTCGCCGACATACCCTGCTATCTGGCTGAGATTGTATTTCCTCATGTCGAGTGAATCGGCTTGCACGTGTGACATGCGGGCAATGTCCGGCAAGTTCTGAAGGCAGGCCCAGGTACTGTCATACACATTCAGTTCTTTGGCAAAGTCGATGCAGTCGAGCAGACGCCCTTCTCCGCCGTTGTAGGCGGCCAGCATGAATTTCGTGAGGTCGGATGTCGCTCCTTCAGGCAGTCGTTTGGCGAAAACCCCCTGCAGGAAAGAAAGATACTTTACGCCCGTACGGATGTTCCCTTCCGGCTCCAGCTGGTCGGTCAGTCCGTATTTGGCAGCGGTCGATTCTCCGACCTGCATCAGACCGAAGGCGTTCATGTGCGAGTGTGCGTCCAGCCGGAACTTGGATTCTTTGAAGGACAGGGCGGCCAGCATCCGCCAATCCCACCCGAGAGAGGGGGCGTAAACTTTGTATAAACTGTCATAGGGGCTCAGCTCCTTTCTGGTGCGTCCCGTCTCGACCAGTTGGAAAGGATCGTACAGGGCCTGTATGTAGGTCCGTTCCATCTTGGCATGGAGGGGGGATCTGGCATAGCTTTTCAACCAGGCATTGATGTCGCGCAATCCGTGCAGGTCGTCTTTCCCGACCAGCCAGACGGAGAGGCTGTCGATCGGGGTGGAGGCCAACGTCCCTTCCGGGGCCGGGAGACCTTTCTTGCAGGGAAGGACCAGGATGTCCAGGACACCGGCGCGGAGCGAATCCAGCAGGTTGGCTGAGCGGTCGCGGGCGGGAAGGATCGTCGCCGTGGATCCGATCTGGTGGGCGAATTCCTTCAGCAGGGCATAATTGTATCCCGTGATCAGGATGCGCGTGGAGTCATCAAAGCGCCCGATATTGAGCGCGCAGCGGATTTCACGCCCGGCGAAGGGATCGCCCTCCCAGGAATGCTCCGGATAATGAAAGACCTTGGAGAAAAACAAGGAGATGACCGCCGCTGCCGCCAGCAGGATCAGAATCATCGTTGCGGTGCGTTTCTTCCTGTTCATCGTCCGGGTCGTTTCGCACTGCCGCCGCCGTTGCCTCCTTCCTTTGAGGAAGGCGTATCCTTGCCCGGCTGCGTATAGAATGGCCAGTAGAGGCCGAACTTGACAGCTCTTGTCGTGCGGATGTAACGGTCGGCGCTGAAATAATCGTTGTGGTCGAAGAGCGTCATGCCGGCATTCTCCCATTTGACGAAGACGCAAGCCCGCTTCCACTGCATGTTGACGAAAAGGTCGCCTACCGGATAATTGCCGTATTCGCGTTCCTCCTGATTGTGGAACACGCCCAATGCAGGGTTCCATGCCGGCAGGTACCACTTGGTGTTATACCAGGCATTGACGCCCAGCTGCATGGTCATCGCCTTGACCGGTCCGATGGTGAACTGGATGTAATAGCGCGCATTGGCCGCCACCAGCGGCAGCGGGATAACCTCGGGCTTTGAAGAAAGTTGGACGAGGACCTTGTGGTCGAGGTGGACCGGACCCAAGATGAAGTTCTTATTGAGCGAGGCCGAAAGGATGCTCATCGCCTCGGCGTTCTGCTGTACGATGCCGGCATTGTCGTACCAGATGTTGCCGGCAAGCAGATTGTACGCCACATGCGCGCTCAATTGCCAGAGCGGGATGTTGATACCGCCCTCCACCGTGGTCGTCGATATCTTGCTGAATTCGTTGTCCCAGCGGAAGTGGTTGGTATAGATATGTTGCTGATAGTACTCCGGCTCATCCAAGCTCGTGTTGAAACGGGCGAAGATGTTGACCGGACTGCCTCTGTGGCGGCGGAACGGATACAGGTTGATCTTTGCCTCGGCGCCCAGGTCGAAATCGTTGATCTCATTTCCGAGGAAGACATATTTGCCGTGTGCATTCCACTGGAAATACTGCCTCAACTGACCTTCGACGCCGGCATACAGATATAAGGCATTCCAAGGCTGGTTGGAAGGGCGGTTGAGGTAGGAGCGGTCGAAAGTGTAATAGTTCATCAGCCGGTGGCCGATACCGACATCCAGCTTGGAAACGATGCTCTCATCCGTCCAAGGCTGCAGTCTCAGGAATAGTTTGTTCTCCAGCCGGGATACCCTGAGCGAGTCGTAGGATGCTGACGGATGATAGTTGAACACATTGTCATAGAAGGCTTTACCCGTCGCATCGGTGAGGGCGTCCCGATAGACTCTCTTGTAGACAGAAAACTCCGAACTGTGTCCGATAAAGGCCGTCGTAATCTTGCTGTCGTCGATTTGGACCGTGTCGGCCGGCGCGGTTTCGGTATCTTCCTCGCCATCCTCGTCCGGATTGTCCTTCTTTATTGTTTCCTCAGGTTTTTCTTCCTCCGGGTCTTCTTCCAAAAGCAGTTCGTCCAATTCGTCCTCCGCAGCGTCCTTCCTGTGTTTCCACTTCTCAATGAAATAGAACGGGATGCGGATCTGCTGGTCCAGGAAGACGGTCTGTTTTTTTACCATGCTGCTGGCGCCGGTCAGCTGGACCGCGATCTCTCGGACTTCGATGGTCGTATCCCGGATCAGACCGATATCGCGGACACCGCCGTTCTCCGTCCGGGTGGTCATGTTGTAGATGAAACCGGCATGCATCAAGTACTTCTTACCCAGATAGTTGGCCTCAATCACGCCCGTTTTGTTCTTGGTGCCTTCGTCCATCAGGATACCGTTGCCGCCAAAACGGTCATAAAACATCGTCAGGTTAAGGGACGGGGTGATGTTTTGAGAAGTCAGCAGATGCAGGATGTCCGATTCCTTCTTGTCTCCCGCCAGGAGAGTGCCCCAATAGGACAGTTCCGTGTAGGGAGTCTTGGTGTTGTACATCGGCAGGGTGGACGGACTATAAGACCAACTCTCCAGCGCATCATAGAATGAGACACCTTCCTTCGATTGCCGCAAGGAATAGTCATAGTGCTGCAGCGGGGAACCGGCTACGCCAAGCCAGGTCGCATTGACATCTTTCCGGAGGAAGGGATAGTCGTAGAAGCGGTAATTGAAATTGGTATCCTCCTGGGAAAGGAGGTGGATATTGTGGAAATCCTGGTCGTGCGTCCATTTGACAATGCGCTTATAGAGCATCGTGTCCTTTAGCAGATAGGTCTCCAGGATGCGTGGCGTGTTCTGGACGATACTGTCTTTGACCGCCTGCTTTTCTTCCTTTGCGTTCTTGAGACTGTCTAGGCGCGCTTGCTTGATGGGCATCTCCCGTTCGAAGTCCGCCTTCCGGCGTGCCTTCTTGTCCAAACTTGCATACCAGGCCCAGTAGGCCGCTTTCGCCCGGGCGACGGAATCGACCGCATACAGGGAGTCGAGCCTCAGCCAGTTCAGCGTATCCTTGGCGGCGATCAGCGAATCCCGTACCCAGATGTGAGACAGGGAATCGTTCAGGGCTGCAAAATACCGGTAACGGAAAGTATCGGTCAGGAGCAGGGAATCCGGAGGGACCAGCGAATCGAGGGCAGAGGGCCGGATCTTGACGATGGCCTCTTCCTCACCGAAACCATCTGTCCCTCCCTTCAGCAGGGAATCAGCAATCTGGATCTTGCTGGCCTTTTCTTCAGGGGACCAAAGTTTCTTGTAACCGGCTTTGGGGTATTTGACGGTATCGGCCCAATCGACCGGAACCTCGGCATAAACTGCGATGGGCGGGTCATTCATCTCCACGGTCCGGTGTGACGCCCCCATCTGGAGGGTCACGGCGCCGACAAGGACGGCGGGGAACCAAATCTTGGAGAAGAAACTCGTCATAACCTACAAATGTATGGACTTTTCGCGGGAATCGCAAAGCCCCGGTCCCTCCTCGAGTTCACGCACCAGGACGGCGGCTTCCTCCAGGGAGTCAAGTTTACCTACATCCAGCATCCGGAAACCATCCGGAACAAAGCCATAAATGGGATGCTCTGCCGCAGCGCGGAGATAAAAGTCGATGATGGAAAAACGCCCTGTCAGTCCATAAGCGTCCATGACCTGGAAGATCCGGTCGGAGATGCAATGGATGCCTGCAAAGGCCAACTTGCGGCAGCGGCCAAGATCCAGCTCGGGGAACGGACTGCGGATTTCGCCGGTGCGAAGGTCCGTCCAGCCGACCAGCCTCATCCTTTCATCGAAGAGAAAGTATCGGCTGGTCTTCCGCTCGCTGACGACCAGGGTGGCGAGGGCGTCAGGCCGGGCGCTGTCGGCAAACTGCCGGAGGTCCAGGTTGGAGAGAATGTCGACGTTGTGGACGAGGAAAGGACCGGCCCCTTCCAAGAAGGCCCTTGCGTGCAGGATGCCCCCGCCGGTCTCCAGAAGCTGTTCCGGTTCGGGCGAGAGATGCACCGTCACTCCGAAACCGTGTTCAATGTCGACATAGTCGGCGATCTGTCCGGCAAAGTGGTGCGTGTTGATGACCAATTCCCCGACTCCGGCCTCAATCAGGCGCGTGGCGACGCGCTTGAGCAGCGGTACACCATCAACGGGTACGAGCGCCTTGGGCATCGTGTCCGTGAGGGGCCTGAGCCGGGTGCCGAGTCCGGCGGCAAAGATCATCGCCTTCATCCCAAAACGGTGTCAAGTCCCTGTTCGCGGTGGGTCAGGCGGATCCGGATGTGATATTTCCTCTGGAGGGCGCGGGCCAGCGTCTCGGCGCAGTAGACAGAGCGATGCTGGCCGCCCGTACAACCGAAACAGATCTGCAGATGGCTGAATCCCCGTGCGATATAACGCTCGACATGCGGGAATACAAGGGCCTGGACAGAGCTCATGAATTCCTGCACCTCACCGTGTTCTTCCAGGAATGCGATGACGTCCAGGTCCCGGCCGGTCGAGTTCTTGAAGCGGTCGTATTTACCGGGATTATGCATGCCCCGGCAGTCGAAGACGTATCCTCCGCCGTTGCCGGACTCGTCCGCCGGAATCCCTTTCTTGTAGGCGAAACTGTAGATATGCACCTCCAGCGCGTCGGTTTCCAGCGCCGTAGAATCCTGGGTGGAGAGCCGCCGTAGCACGGAATCCAGGTAGGGATAGCGTTCGAACGGAATCTCCAGGATCTCCCGCAGGTTGCCCATCGCGTAGGGGATACTCTCGATGAAATAAGCTTTCTTTTCATATTTCCCCCGATATCCGTAAGCGCCCAGGACCTGCAGCGTGCGCAGCAGCACGAAGAGACGCAATTTGCTCCGGAACTCGGCTTCCGGGATGTCGCAATAGGGCTCCATCGCGTCGAGGTAGGTACGGATCATCCGCTCTTTGAGGGGCTTGGGGAAGCGGGGGCGGGACTGCCAGATAAAAGAGGCCAGGTCATACCAGACCGGTCCCTTACGGCCGCCCTGGAAATCGATGTACCAGGGCTCCCCGTCCTTGATCATGATGTTGCGCGTCTGGAAGTCGCGATAAAGGAAGGTGTCGGTGCGCGTCTCCAGCAGATCCGCTTTCAAGCGGTCGAAATCGTCTTGGAGCGGAATCTCCTTGAATTCGATGCCGGCCGTCTTGAGATAGCAATATTTGAAGTAGTTGAAATCGAAATCGATCATCCGGGCATTGAACTCCGAATCGGGGTAGCAGACACTGAAATCCAGTCCCTGCGCACCTTCGAATTGGATCTTCGGCAGTCCCTGGATCGCCTTGCAGAGCAGGACGGATTCTTCTTCCGAATAGATTCCGGTGCTCCGTCCCTCTGCGATGAGCTCATACAGGGAATCATTGCCCAGATCCTCCTGGATGTAACACATCTCATCCTCGGATACGGCGTACACTTCCGGCACGCGGATCCCTTTGCTGCGGAAATGACGGGCCTCCGTGATGAAAGCCCGGTTCTCGTCCGGGTCGGTGCCGATCACGCCGATGAGAGTGCCCTCTCCGTTGCTGATTCTGAAATAGCGGCGGTGACTGCCGGAAGAGGGGAGCGGGACAATGGAGGCGGCTTCCCTTCCGTAGTGATTCCGAAACAGTTTTTCCAGTCTTTCCATGCTATTCCGAAACGGGATCGCAGTTGCCGGCGGGGGATTGGACGGGAATCTTGCCGAAGGCGCGGATGATCAGGATCAGCAGCAGCGCGAAGGCGGCGAACAGGATCCAATATTGTCTGCCAGGCAGGACGTCCAACCAGTTGTCCATGTCCTTCAAGGAATCAATCTGTCCGCAGATGACGGCGAAGGTATTGTTGACACAGTGCATCAGCATCGTGAGCCAGAGCGAACCGGTCCGGTAATAAATGTATCCGAAGAGGCAACCCAGGATGAATGCCGGGATCGCCTGCCAGGGATTGGCATGGATGACGGCGAAGAAAAGGGCGGAAATGAGGATTGCCCATACGGGAGCGATACGTTGGGTGCCGTCATAGTTTTTGGCGTTCAGAAGTCCGCGAAGGACCATACCCCGGCAGAGCCATTCCTCGAAAAGGGGAGCAAAGACGGAGACGCACAGGAGATTGACCCATAATTTGCCTTGGGTCATCGAAGTGAGCGCCTCGTCCAGCCACTGGGGCATCGGGGGCATCTGGGCGTTGATGAAATCGGTCATGAAGGCGGCCGCGAGTACGGCCGCGGCAGCCATCAAACCGCAGATCCATCCGCCAAACGGTCCGAAATGCTTGCTGTCCAGGGCATAACCTTGCTCGAATACCGCATTGCTGCGGCTCTTGTACCCGGCGTACATCATCGGAGGGATGAACATCAGGGGGTAGGAGATCAGGGTGCCGTATTCCATGGCGAAGTCGGTACCGAGAATCAGGGTCAGGAGGGCGGTGACCAGCGCACCGAACAAGGCGCCGATGATCAGCAGACCCAGCAAGGCGAACATTCCCCCCACGGCGGGCGTATAGAAGGCGTGCCCTTCGAAGACGTTGAAACTGCGGATGTTTCGTCTGTATTTCTCCATAATCTGTTATTAGTAAAGCGGGGTAGGGTAGACGCCGGTCTCGGCGAATTCCTTGAATTTTTCGACGACGGCCGGACGGTCTTCCTTGTAGGTTACACCGAACCAGTGTGAAGGGGTGGAGAGGACGTCGCATTTGCCGATGCCCAGCCGGATCATCAGGTCGACGGCATAAGGGATATAGTATTCTTTCTTGAGTTCGTTGGCGTTGGTTTCCAGGAAGGTCTTGAAAATCTCTGCGCTTTTGGCAAAGTAGTCGGGCGTGAAACCCCACATGTTCATCGAACACAGCGCTTCTCCGTCCAGGTCTACATGCTCGCCGGTGAGGGAGTTGTCACCGCGTACGACGCCATCTTCGTCTTTCTGGATGTTCAGATGCTCCACCACGTCGGTCAGATGCAGCTCTTCGTCATAGGAGCAGATACCGCGGGAGACCCCGCCGGACTCGGACAATGTGTGATCCAGCTTGAATCCGACGATGCTGTAGATGCCTTCGCTCTCAGCGTGTTCGCGCAGCCAGTCGGCGAGGACATGGAAGGACGCTTTGCCATAATAATCGTCGCCGTTGATGACGGCGAAGGGCTCCTGGATGATGTTCTGGGCCATCAGGACGGCATGGGCCGTGCCCCAGGGTTTCTTGCGCTCGGGGTTGAGGGTGAATCCTTCGGGGATTTTGTCCAGTTCCTGCGTGACGAAGCGGAATTCGAGAGGCTCCCCGTCGGGGCAGCAGACGCCCTTGTATTTCTTGCGGACGCTCTCTTCGAACTCTTCGCGGAAAGCTTCCCGGACGACATATACAACCTTGCCGAATCCGGCTTGGACGGCATCATAGATGGAGTAGTCGATAATGGTTTCGCCGCTGGGGCCAAGGCCGTCCATCTGTTTGAGCCCGCCGTAGCGGCTGCCCATTCCGGCTGCAAGGACTAAGAGTGTAGGTTTCATGATTTCTGTTTTTATGATTCACAAAAATAGTTATTTTTGCAGATATGAAAAAGAGCCCGCTTGTCAATTATATCCTTTGGTCTACGGTGGCGTTTCTCGTCATCATCTTGTTTTTCCGCCACGACAACCTGATCCGTTGGATCAAGGCGGGCCTGACGATCCGCAAGCAGGAGAAGCAGATCGAGTGGTATGACGCGGAGATCAAGGAGTTGGACAAGCAGATCGAGGCGATGTCGACGGATCGGGACACTCTTGAGAAGTATGCACGGGAGCGCTTCCTGTTCGCAGAGCCGGGTGACGATGTCTACCTTATCCCCGACGATAACGATCGATAGTCTGAAAGGTTTCAGCGACGTCGTGGACGCGTAGGATGTCGGCGCCGCGCTCCAGGGCTTCCACGTGAAGGAGTTGGGTGGCTTCTCCGGCGGTGTCCGGGGTGAGGCCCAGAGGCATCCAGGCCATTCTTTTGCGGGAGATGCCGACAAGGACGGGATGTCCTGCTTCTTGCAGCCGTTCAAGGGTGTGGAACACGCCGAAGTTCTGTTCCAGGGTTTTTCCGAATCCGAATCCGGGGTCGAGAATCCAGTCCCGGACACCCTGGTATTCGGCCTTTGCCGTCAGATCCCGGTACCAATCCAGCACGTCGGAGGCGTTTTCCGCGGGGCCATGGTGCATCGGGATGTAGGTCAGTCCCAATTCCGCGACCGTGGAGAGCATCTGCGGGTCCCCTTCGCCAGCCGTGACATCATTGACGATAAAAGGTCCGATCAGGTCATATGCGCGCCGGACCACTTCCGACCAGTAGCTGTCAATGGACAGGGGGAGCTCGGGATAATCCCGGCGGATCTGCGCCAGCGTACGCTTCATCCGTCGCCACTCCTCCTTCGCACCGACCGGTGTATGGCCGGGACGGGTCGAACAGGCTCCGATGTCGATGATGTCAGCGCCGCTCTCCAGGATGGCCATGTTTCCCCGGCTGGGGGCGTAGAATGAATCCGGAGTCAGGTTGAGGATACCCATCACGCGGATGGCACGTTGCTTTTCGATCCCTTTCATTTCAGTGCAAAAGTAAGGAAAAATAGGTATATTTGTACGATTGCAAAACCCAGTCCAGATGCTGATCGTCCTTGAAGGACTTGACGGGGCGGGGAAGTCCACCCAGGTCAAGCGATTGAAAGCTTATCTCGAGCGCCGTTGCAAGGCGCTCCGGTATATTCATTTCCCACGCTATGACGCTCCTGTTTACGGTGACCTGATCGGCCGTTTCCTGCGGGGGGAATTCGGCTCCGTGGAAAGTGTCCATCCGCAACTGGTGGCATTGCTCTTCGCCGAAGACCGGCATGGGGCCGCCCCCGGGATGAAACAGGCCCTCGCCGAGGGCGCGACGGTTTTGCTGGACCGTTATGTCTATTCCAACATCGCTTATCAGTGTGCAAAACTACCCGACCGCGAAGAAGCGGAGCGGCTGCGGCGCTGGATACTGGAGACCGAATATGGTCCCTTTGGACTTCCGAAACCGGATCTCAACATTTTCCTGGATGTCCCCATCGGATTCGTTGAGCAGAGCCTTGCCGCACATCGGGAAGGAGCGGAACGGGATTATTTGGGAGGGAGAAGCGATATCCATGAGGCCGACCTGTCCTTGCAGCGGCGGGTTCGGGAGATGTATTGTTCGCAAGCGGCCCGGGACCCTGATTTCATTGTCGTAGACTGTGCGGATGCCCGGGGTGCCATGCTGCCGCCGGACACAATTTTTGAAAAAGTTAAGTCGGTGGTTGATAAAAAGTTACAAGATGCGTAGCTTCCATCATAGTTTCCGGCGCTTCTGTGCGCTGCTGATCGGGCTCGTATTCTTTGTGTCCGGCCTGCTCAAGCTGATGGACCCCGTGGGCACGGGGCTTAAGATGGTCGAATACTTCCGTTTCCTTCATCTGGACTTCCTGACCCCGGCCGGGAAGGGATTGGGGACGGCGTTCTCTTTGCTGGAAGCGCTGGTTGGGGCGGCTCTGATATCGGGAGTGGCACGAAAGGTGGCCGCCATCATCGTGTTGGCGCTGATTGTCTTCTTTACCGGACTGACGCTCTCCCTGTACCTGATCAATCCCAAGATGGACTGCGGCTGTTTCGGTGAAGCGTTCCATTTGACGCATTTCCAGTCCTTGCTGAAGAACGCCATCTTGCTGGCCCTTGCATTGATTGCGTTCATTCCCTTGGGGGATGGTTATGAGTCGCGTAAATCTAAGAGGTGGGGTTTTGCCCTTGTCTCTGTGGCGATCGTCCTGTTTTCTATCCATTCCTGGAAAACTTTGCCGATGATGGACTTCACAGCCTTCTCCTGTGGGTCCCAGATCCTTTCCGGGGATGGTTCCCAGCCGGAAGATGAGACATTGGCGACCGACCTCGCCGTCCTCTCGTTCAGCGATGCCTTCGGAGAGTATTGCGACGATCTCGCTTCCAACGGAGAAGTGCTGGTCATCTCAGCTTATGAACCCGAGCGTCTGGATTCTCTGCAGTGGAACCGGATCGCGGAAACGGTAGACGCCGCCTTTGTGTGCGGCATCCGTCCCTTGATCCTGACTCCGGGGGTGGAGGGCGTCCCGATGACGCTGGGTGAATGCTTGTATTTCGCTGATTACAAGACGCTTTTGACCTTGAACCGCTCCAATGGCGGAGCCACTTATCTGGCCGATGGGTTGATTGTGAACAAATGGACGACGCAAACCCTTCCCTCCGGGGAAGAACTCACCACCCTGATGTCCTCTGAACCGATGGAGGCGGCTTCTTCCGCTTCCTCCCGCGGGCGTTTTATCTTCCAGGGCGGCTTGCTGCTCTGTGCGGCCCTGCTGATCCTGCTTTAGGTGCTTTTCCCTGATTCCTGTGACTCTCTTAACGTTCTGAAAGAGAGGAGATACAACGGAAAAGGTCGGCGCAGATCGGATCGGGATCGAGGGAATCCATCCAGACGATCCGGTGACGTGTGCTGTCGAAGGCGAACTGTCGGTTATCCGCGAGGATGGGGGCCGGAATGATACGTAAATGGTAGTAATCCGGATGTGCGATCAAGCCGGGAGCCGCGATGTCCCAAAGGATATGCCGCCATCCATCTGTGTTGTAGAACTCCTGCGGCAGTTCAAAACGGTAAAACGAAGAGGCTCTGCCTTCTCCTTTGATGGCATTTAAATCCTCTTGGCCGACAAGCAGCATCTGTGTTCCTTCTCCGCGCTTTCCACTGGCAGGGAGGATCACCATTGGAACACCGGAATCCACGACCATTTGTCCCGCCATATAGTCCTGGAAGAGATTGAACTCTTGGAGGTCTCCTTTGCTGAAACAATTCGTTCCCAACCAGACGACGATGATTTTGTCCTTGATGGAAGGGTCCAGCATCAAAGCCGCGGCTACGTTCGTAATCGCGCCCAAGGTAAGGACATAGACAGGTTTGCGTGCTTTCCGGGCAATACGGACCAGATTCAGGGATGCGGGATTCTTCGGATCGAATCCGTCCGGGTCATCACTGATTCTTTTTTCCGACCCTCTGAAAACAGGATATTCTCCTCGGCATCCGGTAACCTCCAGGACTCTTTCCATCTCCCGGAAACTCAGTTCCATCCCTTCAGCAAAACTCGAGCTCCTGTTGTTATGGAAAGGGGCGGCATGCAGCGCCAAGACATTCATTTTATCCGAAGCAATGGCGTAGGCGATGGCATATTGGTCATCCATTTCGTTGTAGGTGTCGCTGTCTATGACGACATCTTTGATCCCGGGAGCATTCAGGTCTTCCAGTATCTGTTCGGGGGAAATAGGTGGCCGGCCGGTTCTTTCGCAGCAACCCGTGAACGGCATCCCGACTGCCAATAACAAAAGGAGCCGGATCAAAGACTTACTCATGGTGGCGGACTTATTTCCCCTCAAACAGGGAGGTCAGCGGACGGCCGAACCAAGGTTGCGGTTGTTCCAGGCCGAGGAGCCAAGCCATCGTGGAGGCGACATCGTACTCCATCACGCTCAAGTCGTCGAAACAAAGACCCTTTTTGACACCTTTGCCATAAAAGATCAGGGGTGTTTCCATTTCCATCATTGTGCGGCCGCCGTGACCATGGTCGATCCCTCCATGGTCCGAGGTCAGGATGATGACCGATTTGTCCAGGATTCCGGCTTGGTCGATGGCATCCACGATAGCCCCCACCCAGGCGTCCAATTCTTTCAGTTTCTCGTAATACTCGGGGGTGTCGTGGCCGGATTTATGACCTACGTGGTCCGGATCGTCATATACAAAGGCGGCCAGCCGGGGTTTCTTTGTCGCAATGTAGGCGCAAGCGGCATCGCACAGTTTCTCTTGCGGCACGCGTGCATAATGATTCACCGACACCGTATCGATCAGGTATTTGATCCCGTTCCATTCGTACAGGCAGCCGATTTCTGCCTCAGGCTCCTTGTCCCGGAGCAACTGGAATACCGTAGGGAAAATACCGTTCTTGCCCAGCAGACGGGGCTCAAGGTCCGGTTTCTCGGAACAACATTCGTAGAAACCATGGACCTCGGGACCGACCCCCATGAACATCGATGCCCAGTTGGCCGCGCTGTGTGAAGGCAGGACCGTCCTTTTCTTGAGGGTCCAGGCTCCGTCCTCCATCATCTGCTTGACCCGGGTCATTTCCGACTTCTCGACGCTGTAAGCGCCCCAGCCGTCCAGGCCGATGAAGAAAACATGCTCTACGGGGTTCTTGCGTTCGCAAGAGGAAAAAAGGATCAGGCTGGCCAGTACCGCCGTCATCCAGATGTTGAAATGTCTCATGAAGGTCAGGGTTTTAAAAAGGATAAGGAAAGATACGGTTTTCGCCGGAGACTTGCAAAAAAAACCGGCAGGGTTCGCCTGCCGGTTGATTCGTTATGACGGACCTCGGAATCAATATCCGGGGTTCTGGGTCAGGGTGTAGCCCAGCTTCCTGTATGCGGCGATTTCCTGAGAAGGAATGGCGTCCAGGATAAGGTGGTTGTCGGCAGCCCAGTAGCGCAGGTCGGGATCGACATTGTACATGAGCTGTTTCTTGCCCCCGTTGTCGGCTACGGTCAGGCCGATAGAACCGTCGACGGCGATGTTGGTGACGCCACTGACCTTGCCTGAGGCGGAGGTGTAGAAGCAGACATCCTTGGTGCCGTTGCCGTCCAGGTCGAGGGCGGTATTGACCGCGTCGATGTTGATGCCGTCCCAAGGGGCGGTGGAGAGGAGCTTGCCGCATCCCCAGCGGATCAGGTCGTCCTGACGGACGCCCTCCATACAGAGCTCGACACCCCGCTCGCGGCGGATCTCAAGGATCGCGGCATTGGTCACGTCGGGATAGTAGTTCGTCTTGAGATAGTTGTCCACGGCTGTGGGAACGGTGGTCAGGCTGCTGCCGGTGATACCCGCACGCTGACGGATCGCTCCGACGGTCTGTGCCCAGACCGAATTGTCCATCTGGCCCAGCTCTGCCTTTGCCTCCGCGTAGGCGAGGAGTACTTCTGCGTAGCGGAAAATGGGCGTGCTGTTGGAATTGTGCTTGTCGTTCTCATCCGGGTCAGCCCCGTTCTTTTCCGCATACTTGTCCAGGCAGAACTTACGGATCTGATAACCCAGGAAGGAGGCGCCGAAGTCAGGCACCGCCGTTTCTCCTTCAAACTTGTAACCAGGGTACCGTACCGTGAGGTTGAGACGGGGATCGCGGTTCGCGAACTCATTCTTCCAACTTTCGGTGGCATAGCCGGCCTTGTCGGTGTAAGGGGTGCCGTCCTTCATGAGGAAGGTGTTGACAAACGTGCGGGTCAGGGTCTTGGGCGCCGTCTGCTTCGTATAAACGAAGTAGTTGTTCTGGCTGCCCTGGATATTGGCGGCGGTTTGCGCGCCGAGGATGACCTCCTTGGTCTGCAGGTTATCGCTGAGGAAGAGGCTGCGCCAGTCGGGGATCAGTTCATACTTGCCTCCGTCGATGATCTGCTTCGCGGCATCGGCGGCGAGCGCATAGAGCTGCTCAACGGTGTAGTTGGTGAAGGCCTCACCCTTTGCGGAAGCGGTCACTTTGTTGTACTTGCGGAAGGAAGCCTCATACAGGCAGGCGCGCATCTTGAGGAACAGGGCGACCTCCTTGCTGACGCAGGTGGCGTCGGGGCTGGTCGCGGTAATGTGCTCGATGGCATAGTCGAAATCGTCGATGATATGCTTCATGACGACGTCGCGGCTCTCGCGGTCCTTGTGTTCGTCATCCTTGTCGACAGGGCTGATCACGTGGTCATACCAGGGCAGGTCGCCATACTGCATGACCATGTCGTAATACTTCCTGGCCCGGAACAGACGGACCTGGGCGATGAAATTGTCCTTTTCCGCCGCGGACAGTTCGGAAGCTGCGGAACTACCCAGCTGTGTCAGCACGTAGTTGTACTGATAGATGTCATCCCATGAGCCCCATTTGTCGGTGGAAGTCGCAGAGTAGCCGGATTGGAACCTTGCGGCAAGATTCAGGGCGGGGAAGTAATCGGTCGCAGCGTCCTTGCTGTAAGCATTGGTTACGGAGCCGAAGCCGCCGTAGAAACTGTTGATTACATACTGGACGTTGGTGGCGCTGCTGAACACCTTCTCGTATCCGGGCTCGTTGGGGTTATACTCCGACAAGTCGCAGGAAACGGCGAATGCAAACGCGGCACCCAGTGCAATGATGGAAAGTATCTTTTTCATAATCGTATCCATATTAGTCGTTCACGATGCAGACGGCGAGACGGTTGTTCTCCGGAGTCCAGGAAGAATCCTTCTCGGTGCCGTAGTATTCGGTAGAGATGCGGCCGGGGCCGATGCCGGCGGCCTTGAGGGCCTCGGCGACGACTTCGGCGCGCTCCTTGGTGAGCACATAGTTGCGCTGCTCAGTACCGGTAGCCTGGTCGGCGTAGCCGGTGATGCTGACCTTCGCAGAGGGATTGGCCTTGAGGACCTTGACGAGATTGTCGACCTTATAGGCTTCGGAGTCACGGATGACGCTCTGGTTGATGTCGAAATAGATGTCTTCCACGTGGAGGGCTTCGGCACGGCGGACGG
>JAEEGJ010010501.1_pt1 | contig 24062 bp, 18 predicted proteins | sample 8958761 | NCBI WGS metagenome assembly JAEEGJ01 (sample SAMN16246546, study PRJNA631951) | gut metagenome | biome: gut microbiome; feature: rumen; material: RS-attached | host: Bos | place: Iran: Karaj | collected 2018-10 | reverse complement strand
TGTTCATGATGTTCTTGACAATGTAGATGCCCATGCCTCCGAGTTCACGTTCTGCGGGGTTGATGTCGAGGTCGTTGTCCTCTTTGGCCGTAGGGTCGAATTCGCGCCCTTGGTCGCTCAGTACGAAGGTCAGCTCCTTGCCGTTGCTCTCAGCCATCAGCTCGATGTCGGCATCAGCGCCTTCGGGATACGCATAGAAGATGACGTTCGACACCATCTCTTCCATCACCAAGTTGAGGTTCATCTGGAGTTCCATGTCCAGTCCCAGCTCTTCACCGATTTCCTCGATGAACTGGTTGACATGCTCCAGCTCTCCTACTTGATTTTTGATTTTAATCTCCTTTTTCATAAGCTTTTGATGTTATTCTGATTGATTGTCCTTACATTTAGTCACCTTGAGGCACAGCATGGTGAGGTCGTCGTTGGGATCTGCGCCTTCCCGATGCTTCTCTACAGCAGCCTTCAGCATTTCGACGGTCTGCTGCGAGCTTTCGAACGGTGTGGTCTGCAGGATCTCCAGCAGCCGCTCGTCGGTGAACTGCTCCTGCTGCCAGTTCTCGGCCTCGTTGAGTCCGTCGGTATAGACGAACAGCGGATGGTCGGTGATGTCTTCTATCTCTTCTCCCTCGTATTCCATGCCTGGCCAGAGGCCGATGGGGCAGTTGGGGATCATCTCGATGAACTCGGCTGTGCCGTTGCCGATGAGTACCGGCGGGTTGTGGCCGGCATTGCAGAAGTGCAGATGACCCGTCTTGATGTCCACCAGTCCGAGGAACATCGTGACGAACATGCTGCGCTCATTGTCCTCGCCAGAGAGGGCCTCGTTGATGCTCGTAGCGATTTCGGCGGGCATCATCTTCTGGGCGGCCAGTGTACGGAACAGACGGGTGGCCTGGGCCATGAAGAGGGATGCGGGCACACCCTTGCCCGAGACGTCGCCGAGGCAGAAGTAGAGCTGGTCGTCGATGAGGTGGTATCCGTAGAGGTCGCCACCCACCTCCTTGGCGGGGGTCATCGAGGCGAAGAGGTCGAGGTCGTCGCGCTCCGGGAAGGTGCTGGGCACCATCGACATCTGAATGTCGCGGGCGATGCGGAGGTCGCTCTCGATGCGCTCTTTGGCGGCAGTGGTCTCCTCCAGCTGGTCGTAGGCCGTCAGTAGTTCGTTATGTGCTATCTCCAGGCTGCTGTGTGCGTCTTCCAGTTTCTCGTGGGCCTCCTCGAGCTTGTTATGTGCCACCTTCAGGCGCTTGGCGCTGCGCATGCGGAAGTAGATGAAGATGATGAGTGCCAGTACGATGATCGAGGCGATGATGATGGCGTATTGGGTGCGGGCCCTTTGTTGCTTCAGTTTGAGCTCACCCAGGTCAAAGCGGGCATTCATCTCTGCCAGCATGCTCTTGGTGTCATGAGTGTTGACGGAGTCGTTGATGGCGTACATCTCTTTGTACATCTCTGCGGCTTCCTCATAGTTGCCGAGTCTTTCAAGGATTTCGGCACGCTGTTTCCTGATGCGGACGGGCATGGTGTTGTCGTCGGTCTCTTCCAGCAGTTTCATGCTTTGGTCGTTCAGTGCGAGCGCTTCCTCCAGGAATCCCTGTTTCATGCAGAGCTGGGTACGGTAGATGAGCCACATCTTGTTGAGGTTCCCGTCTTCGTAGGTGCAGCGTTTCTTGACCTCGTCGAGCATGGCCGATGCTTCTTCCAGATTCCCAAGCCCGAGGGCAGCCTGTGCACAGGCCATGTAATAATAGCCCCAGCGGTTCATGGCTTCTCCGGAATTATCATTTGTGATGTAGTAGCTGGCCAGGAAGTACTTCCATCGGCTGGTGATATCGCTCATCTTCTTGTATTGCTTGAGGATTTCCAGCACTTCGGTATAATAGGAGAAGACCTCGGCCAACTGCAAGGGACGGGGGGACATTGTCATCAGCAGGTCGATGCTTTTCTGATAGGAACCGGCAGCCTCTTCATAGTTGTGCATGGTGGCGTAGACATTACCCATGGAGTAGTAGGCCAGTCCCATGCCATAACGGTTCTCCCTTTTTGCGGCATCTTCGAACATGTCCTCCGCTTCCTCCAGGCCAGTATTGGTCTGCCCGGAGAAATTGTAGGTGTCGACGAGGATGGTCCAGGTCTCATAATAGTTCTTCCAGTCTTTGATCTCGCCTAAGAATTCTATGGTCTTGGGTACCTGCTCGTAGATGGAGTCGTTCATGTTGAGATTGTAGAGCAGCACCATCTTGATCACTTTATAGTCGCCTTCTTTCCGCTTATTGCCTTGGCGGTGTGCCTCGGCAATGAGGTCGTTGACGCACTTCAGCTGGTAGTCCGCGTCATCGGTCTCAAGGCTGAGCATATAGAGCTTCCCATAGATCAGTAGCCTTCTCTCGCCTTGTGCCGTGTTCAGCGCATTCCTCAAATCCTCGGTCTCGCCGGCATGGCTACAGACCGCGGATACGCAAAGCAGGATGATGAATACCAATCGGTTGAGGTTCATATTATTTGCGCTTGTTGAGTGAAAATACAGGCGCAAAATTACGAAAAGAATCTGACATGAACAAGTTTTATGGCAGTTTTTTCCATAAAACTTGCATTTTCCTTACCTTATTTATATAAGAAGCCCGTTTTTAATGACCATCTGGCGCATATTCTTCAACAGGTCGCTGGCAAAGATGAAATCAGTGAGCTTCTGGTTGTCTGAATCCATGATCTGACTGCTCACACCCTGCCATTCCTTTTCTCCTTCGTAAATAAAAATGATATTCTCTCCGATGCCCATCACGGAGTTCATGTCGTGGGTATTGATGATGGTGGTCATGTTGTATTCCTGTGTGATAGAGTGGAGCAGATCGTCGATGACAAGTGAGGTCTTGGGGTCAAGACCGGAGTTGGGCTCGTCGCAAAACAGGTATTTCGGATTCAGGGCAATGGCTCTTGCAATAGCAACGCGCTTCTGCATGCCTCCTGAGATTTCACCAGGGAATTTCTCGTCGGCTCCCTTCAGATTAACGCGTTCCAGGCATTCCTGCGCACGGCGGATACGTTCTCTTAAAGTCATCGAAGAGAACATGTCGAGCGGGAACATCACATTCTCCAGCACCGTCATGGAGTCGAAGAGGGCAGCACTCTGGAAGATCATGCCCATCTCGCGCCGCATCATCACCTTCTCATGCTTCGACATCTTTACGAAGTCGCGACCGTCATAGAGAACCTCGCCCTTGGTGGGGTCTAACAGTCCGACAAGATTTTTCATCAGTACCGTCTTGCCGGAACCGCTCTGTCCGATGATGAGATTGGTCTTGCCGTCCTCGAAGACGGTATTGATATCCTTCAGGACATCCCTGTCCTCAAAACTCTTATAGAGATGCTTGACTTCAATCATGATAACAGTTGGGTTAGGAATACGTCACTGCATAGAATCAGCGCACTGGAAGAGACGACGGCATCGGTAGAGGCCTTGCCGACGTTGACGGAGCCGCCCTCCACCGTATAGCCGAAGAATGCCGGTACGCTTGATATGATAAAGGCGAAGAAGAGGCTTTTGATGATGCTCATCCACACAAACCATGCCCTGAAATCGTGCTGGAGGCCCAGTGTCAGATCGTCGGGGGGCAGTACATGTCCGATATAGGCCGTGCCATAGGCGCCGACGATGCCCATGGCCGAGGAGAAGATGACGAGGAACGGCATGATGGTGATCATGCCTGCAATCTTCGGCAGGATCAGGTAACTGGCAGAGTTGACGCCCATGATCTCGAGGGCATCGATCTGCTGGGTGACGCGCATGGTGCCTATCTCGGAGGCGATGTTGGAGCCGACCTTGCCTGCAAGGATCAGGCACATGATGGAGCTGGAGAACTCCAGCAGCATGATCTCACGGGTGGTGTAACCCGAGACCCAGCGTGGCATCCACGGACTCTGGATGTTAAGTTTCATCTGGATACAGATGACGGCACCGATGAAGAATGAGATCAGCAGCACGATGCCGATGGAGTTCACTCCGAGCTGCGCCATCTCCTTGACGTACTGCTTGAGGAACATTCTCATGCGTTCCGGACGGGAAAATGTCCTGCCCATCAGCATCATATATTGACCAAAGGTGGTCAGCCATTTTGTTATTAGCATCTTAGAATTCTTGTTTCGGCTGCAAAATTACACTTTTTTTTGAACACAGAGACACGGAGACACGAAGTTTTTTAATAAAAAAACAAAAAACTCTGTAACTCTATGTCTCTGTGTTCCATTTTTTATATATCTTTGCAGCCGATTATGGAAGAAGAGCGTATAGTATTAAGGACGGAAGGCCTCGTGAAGCGTTATGGAAAACGCACGGTGGTCAATGACGTGAGCTTCGACGTGAAGCAGGGCGAGATCGTCGGCCTGCTGGGACCTAATGGAGCAGGCAAGACGACATCGTTTTACATGACGACGGGACTGATAGTCCCCAATGGCGGACATATCTACCTGGGCGACGAGGACGTGACTTCGTTTCCTGTCTACAAGCGTGCCCGTGCAGGTATTGGCTATCTGGCACAGGAGGCGAGCGTGTTCAGGAAGATGAGTGTCGAGGACAATATCCTGTCGGTACTGGAGATGACGGGTAAGCCCCGTGACTATCAGCTGCAGAAACTGGAAGAGCTGATCAGTGAGTTCCGTCTGGAAAAGGTGCGGAAGAACCTGGGCGACCGTCTCTCGGGTGGAGAACGCCGCCGCACGGAGATCGCACGCTGCCTGGCCATCGAGCCGAAGTTCATCATGCTCGACGAGCCGTTTGCAGGCGTCGACCCCATCGCCGTAGAGGATATCCAGCAGATCGTGTATAAGCTGAAGTATCTGAACATCGGTATCCTGATTACCGACCACAACGTAGACGAGACCCTGGCCATCACCGACCGTGCCTATCTGCTCTTCGAGGGACGTATCCTGTTCCAGGGTACGCCAGAGGAACTGGCAACCAATAAAATCGTGAGGGAAAAGTATCTGACGGAGTCGTTTGAGCTCAGAAAGAAGAACTTTCAGTTGTTAAATAATTAAAAATTGTTGTTTATTAAGCCGATTATGCGTAATTTTGCACCTCAATTTTGAACTATAATATAAATAAGTACATAAGAAGATGAAAATTTCATTTGAATGCGCCGACAAGATCAATGGTCTGCTGACGATGACCATTGAGCCGGCAGACTATCAGGAATCGGTAGAGAAGACCCTGAAGAATTATCGCAAGAAGGCCCAGGTTCCTGGCTTCCGTCCAGGCATGGTTCCCATGGGAATGATTAAGAAGCAGTATGGCACAGCCGTCAAGCTTGAGGAAGTGAATAAACTGATCAGTGAGAAACTGTATGGATACATTCAGGAGAACAAGATTCACATGCTGGGTGAGCCTCTTCCCAACCAGGAGAAGCAGGTGCCCCAGGATTTCGAGAAGGATGCTGAGCTGACTTTCCTGTTCGACATTGCCGTGGCTCCAGAGTTCCAGGCAGAGTTGAGTGCCAAGGATAAGATCGACTATTATGTCATCAAGGCCGATGAGAAGCTCATCGACGATCAGGTTCAGATGTATGCCTCTCAGGCAGGTGAGTTCGTGAATGCAGACGTGTTCAGCGGCAATGACACCATCACCGGCGACCTGCGGGAGCTTGATGAGAACGGCAATACCAAGGAAGGTGGTATCACGGCAGACAGCGCCATGGTGATGCCGGCTTATATCAAGGCCGACGACCAGCGCAAGCTCTTCGACGGATGTAAGGCTGGCGACATCATCACTTTCAATCCCAAGAAGGCCTATCCTGACAACGATGCCGAGGTGGCAGCCCTTCTGAAGGTTGACAAGGAGCAGGTGAAGGACCTGGCTTCTGACTTCAGTTATCAGATTACCGGGATCCGCCATTTCCAGCCTGCTGCCGTCGACCAGAAGCTCTTCGACAGAGTGTTCGGTGAGGGTAGCGTGAGCGATGAGAAGGCATTCCGCCAGAAGATTGCTGAGACCGTCGCTCCCCAGTTGCAGCAGAACGGTGACTACAAGTTCATGCTCGATGTGCGACAGTATCTGGAGAAGAAGGTCGGAAAGCTGGAGTTCCCAGAGGCTCTTCTGAAGCGTATGATGCTCCAGAACAACAAGGACAAGGGGGCTGACTACGTGGAGAAGAACTTCGAGGGCAGCATCAAGGAGCTGGGCTGGCAGCTGATCAAGGAGCAGATCGTGGCTGCTAATAATATTAAGGTGGAGGATGCCGACCTGAAGGCAGTCGCCAAGGAGGCCATCCGTGCACAGTTCGCACAGTATGGCATGAGCAATGTGCCCGAAGACGTACTCGAGAACTATGCTGCCGAGCAGTTGAAGAAGCGCGAGAATGTTGACAATTTTGTAGACCGCGCCGTTGATCTGAAATTGACGGAAACTCTCAAAAAAGTGGTTAAACTGAATGAAAAATCGGTCACTTTGGAGGAGTTTAACAAGCTTATGCAAGAAAAATAAGCATTTTTAGGAAAAAATAACCCCTAATATAGAAAGGTTATCGACTTTTTTGATTATCTTTGTGTCCCAAACACAAGATGTCAAAGGTCGATAGCCTTTTTCCTTGTAAAAAACAGAAAGGACGAAACAGATGAAAAATGACTTTAGAAAATATGCTGTACAGCATTTAGGCATGGATGGCCTGGCGCTTGATGACGTGATGAAGGCGCAGGCACAGTATTTGAATCCCTATATCCTCGAGGAGCGCCAGTTGAACGTGACGCAGATGGATGTGTTCTCACGTCTGATGATGGACCGTATCATCTTCCTCGGTACGCAGATCGACGACTATACCGCCAACACCCTGCAGGCTCAGTTGCTTTACCTTGACTCGGTAGACTCTGGCAAGGATATCTCTATCTACATCAACAGCCCTGGCGGCAGCGTGACGGCAGGACTGGGTATCTATGATACAATGCAGTTCATCTCCAGCGATGTTGCTACCATCTGTACTGGTATGGCAGCCTCCATGGGTGCCGTGCTGCTGGTGGCAGGTACGGAAGGCAAACGTTCTGCATTGCCTCATAGCCGGGTGATGATTCACCAGCCGTTGGGAGGCGTGCAGGGCCAGGCTTCGGATATTGAGATTGAGGCCAAGGAAATCCTGAAATTCAAGAAAGAGTTATATACCATTATTTCTGAGCATTCCCATACACCTTATGACAAGGTATATGCCGATTCTGACCGTAACTACTGGATGACTGCGGAAGAGGCCAAGGCATACGGGATGATTGATGAAGTGCTGAAAAGGAAGCAGTAATGCAGATGAAGAAAGAGTGTAATTTCTGCGGAAGGAGTGAGCGTGAGGTCAAGTTGCTGATCACAGGCATCAATGGCTATATCTGTGAGGACTGTGCCCAGCAGGCCTATCGTATTGTGCAGGAGCACCTGACGGACAACAATACTCCGGCTCCCAGAGGTTCTAAAAAGAAGACGAATGTACCCAAGCCCAAGGAGATCAAGGCGTATCTCGACCAGTATGTGATTGGTCAGGACATGGCAAAGCGCTATCTTTCCGTTGCCGTCTACAACCACTACAAGCGTCTGCAGCAGAACTCCGACGACGATGGCGTGGAGATAGAGAAGAGTAATATCATCATGGTGGGTTCGACAGGAACGGGAAAGACCCTCCTGGCCCGCACCATTGCCAAGATGCTCGATGTGCCCTTCACCATTGTGGATGCCACGGTCTTCACTGAGGCTGGCTACGTGGGCGAGGACGTGGAGAGCATCCTGACGCGCCTGCTTCAGGTGGCTGACTATAATGTGGAGGCTGCCCAGCGCGGTATTGTGTTTATTGATGAGATCGACAAGATCGCCAGGAAGGGCGACAATCCGTCGATCACCCGTGACGTGAGTGGTGAAGGTGTGCAGCAGGGACTGTTGAAGCTGTTGGAGGGAACCGTCGTGAACGTGCCGCCCAAGGGTGGCCGCAAGCATCCCGACCAGGACTATATCCATGTTGATACCCGTAACATCCTCTTTATTTGTGGTGGCGCCTTCGACGGCATCGAACGTAAGATTGCCCAGCGGTTGAATACTCATGTGGTGGGCTATAACTCTGTGCAGAATGTCAGTAATATTGACAAGAATAACCTGATGAAATATGTCGTTCCCCAGGATTTGAAAGCATTCGGACTGATTCCCGAAATTATCGGTCGTCTTCCTGTGCTGACGTATCTGAATCCTCTGGACCGTGAAGCGTTGGAGAAGATTCTGACAGAACCCAAGAACTCTATTATACGTCAGTATAAGAAGCTGTTTGAGATGGACGGTGTCAAGCTGACCTTCACGGATGGGGCCTTGGCTACCCTGGTGGACAAGGCCGTAGAGTATAAGCTTGGAGCCCGTGGACTTCGTTCCATCGTAGAAAGTGTCATGATGGATTCGATGTTCGATATCCCCTCAAAAAGAATCAAGAAATTTGAAGTTACGGAAGACTATGTCCGTAAGCAATTGGATAATTCTCTTTTAAAAAAATTAGAAGCCTAAGACTAAAACTTTATGACCGAGAAAATGAATCTTACCGAGGCCCTGAAGAAATACTTTGGATTCGATACATTCAAAGGCGACCAGGAGCGTATCATTCAAAACCTGTTGGATGGAAACGATACCTTTGTGCTGATGCCGACAGGCGGAGGAAAGTCCTTATGCTATCAGCTGCCCTCGCTGTTGATGGATGGAACGGCCATTGTCATTTCCCCGCTGATTGCGCTGATGAAGAACCAGGTGGACGTCATTTCCAATTTGAGTGAAACGGAAGGGACTGCCCACTACCTGAACTCGTCGCTGAACAAAGCCGCGATCGACCAGGTGAAGGCAGACATCCTGGCAGGACATACGAAGCTGCTGTATGTAGCCCCGGAGTCGCTGACGAAGGAAGATAATGTGGAATTCCTGAAATCAGTGAAGATATCCTTTTACGCCATCGACGAGGCACATTGCATCTCGGAGTGGGGACATGACTTCCGACCGGAGTACCGCAGGATCCGTCCGATTGTCAATGAGATTGGCAAGGCACCGATCATAGCCCTTACGGCCACGGCTACGGACAAGGTGCGGACAGATATCAAGAAAAACCTCGGCATCGTCGATGCCAAGGAGTTCAAGAGCTCTTTCAACCGTCCGAATCTTTACTATGAGGTACGCCCGAAGACAAAGGATGTAGATAAGGATATTATCAAGTTTATCAAACAGCATCCGAACAAGAGCGGCATCATCTACTGCCTCTCCCGTAAGAAGGTGGAGGAGCTGGCTGCCATCCTGCAGGCTAATGATATCAAGGCCGCCGCCTATCATGCAGGTCTCGACTCTGCCACACGTTCCAATACGCAGGATGAGTTCCTGATGGAGAACATCGATGTGATCGTAGCCACCATCGCCTTTGGCATGGGTATCGACAAGCCCGATGTGCGGTTTGTGATCCACTATGACATCCCCAAGTCGCTGGAAGGCTATTATCAGGAGACGGGGCGCGCCGGGCGCGATGGCGGTGAAGGACTGTGCATCGCCTTCTATTCCAATAAAGACCTGCAGAAACTGGACAAGTTCATGGAGGGCAAGCCCGTGGCAGAACAGGATATCGGGCGTCAGTTGCTGACTGAGACGGCCGCATACGCAGAGACCTCTGTCTGCCGCAGGAAGATGCTTCTGCATTACTTTGGTGAGATTTATCCTAAGGATAATTGCGGCAACTGCGACAACTGTCTGCATCCGAAGACAAAGATTGAGGCGCAGGATCAGCTGGTCATCACCCTCAATGCCATTCTTGCCATCAAGGAGAATTTCCGTTCCGACTATGTCATCGACTTCATCACAGGTAAGGAGACAGATGAGATCCTGGCTCACCATCATGAGTCTCAGGAGCTGTTCGGTGCAGGTGCCGATGACGATGAAAAGATATGGAACCCTGTTATCCGCCAGGCTTTGATAGCCGGTTACCTGAAAAAAGAGGTAGAGAACTATGGCTTGCTGAAGGTGACGGCTGCAGGAAAGAAGTTCCTTAAGAATCCGACATCGTTCATGATTGTCAAGGATGCTGAATTTTCTGATGATGATGACAGTCAGGAGCATGAGGGCGGTATCAGCGCACTTGACCCGGTTCTTAGTGCCATGCTCCGTGACCTGCGTAAGAAATGGTCGAAAAAGCTGGAGCGCCCGCCATACGTCATCTTCCAGGATGTGTCGCTGGAACAGATGGCTACCGACTATCCTGTGACCCTTGAGGAACTTAAGAACATCCAGGGAGTGGGCGAGGGAAAGGTCAAGCAGCCCTATGCCAAGGAGTTCGTGGACCTCATTGCCAAATATTGTGAAGAGAACGGCATCGAGCGCCAGATTGACATGCGTGTCCGTACGGTGGCTAAGAAATCCATGCTCAAGGTGAAGATCATTCAGAGTATTGACCGTCAGGTCGCCCTTGATGACATTGCCGATGCCCAGGGTATCGACTTCGATGACCTGCTGGACGAGGTGGAGGCCATTGTCTATAGCGGCACCAAACTGAATATCGACTATTTCCTCGAAGAGGTGATGGATGAAGACCACATCGACGATATTTACGACTACTTCTGCGAGTCGGATACGGATAATCTGGATGAGGCCCAGAATGAATTGGGAGAGGATTATTCAGAGGATGAAATCCGGCTGGTTCGCATCAAGTTTATTTCGGAGATGGCGAATTAATTGTTAAGAATGAAGTGTTAAGAGTTAAGAATTAAGAAAAAATGTCGGGCGACAGTGATTTTCTTAATTCTTAATTCTTAATTCTTAATTAAAATGACTACTTTTGCACGCAATATTTAAGAAAGGAATATATTATGGCTTCATTTATTGCAGACAAAATCGTGATGGACGGCCTGACATTTGACGACGTCCTGTTAATTCCAGCTTATTCAGAAGTACTGCCAAAAACGGTAGAGTTGAAAACCCGTTTCTCTCGGAACATCGAGTTGAACATCCCGTTCGTGACGGCTGCCATGGATACTGTTACTGAGTCGCAGATGGCCATCGCCATTGCCCGTGAAGGCGGTATCGGTGTCATTCATAAGAATATGTCTATTGAGGATCAGGCACGTCAGGTGGCTATCGTAAAACGTGCGGAGAACGGCATGATCTACGACCCGGTAACCATCCCCTTGGGATCGACGGTGGCTCAGGCGCTCGATATCATGTCGGAGTATCATATCGGTGGTATTCCCGTGGTCGATGACGAGAAGCGCCTGGTGGGTATCGTGACAAACCGTGACCTGCGTTTCGAGCGCCGTCTGGACCGTCCCGTGGAGGATATCATGTCCAAGGACCACCTGGTGACGACCCATCAGCAGACTGACTTGGCCGCTGCCGCACAGATTCTTCAGGAGAATAAGATCGAGAAACTGCCGGTGGTTGACAAGGAGAATCATCTGATAGGTCTGATTACCTATAAGGATATTACCAAGGCCAAGGACAAGCCGATGGCTTGTAAGGATGAGAAAGGCCGTCTGCGCGTGGCTGCCGGTGTCGGCGTGACCAGCGACACGCTGGATCGTATGCAGGCTCTGGTCGATGCCGGTGCTGATGCCATCGTCATTGACACGGCTCATGGTCATTCGAAGTCTGTGATTGAGAAGTTGAGAGAGGCAAAGGTGTCGTTCCCGGATATTGACATCGTGGTCGGTAACGTCGCTACCGGCGAGGCCGCCAAGATGCTGGTGGAGAATGGCGCAGACTCCGTGAAAGTGGGTATCGGTCCGGGATCTATCTGTACGACCCGTGTCGTAGCTGGCGTCGGTGTTCCTCAGCTGAGTGCGGTTTACGACGTTTTCAGTGCTCTGCAGGGTACAGGTGTGCCCCTCATTGCCGATGGTGGCCTGCGCTACTCGGGTGATATTGTGAAGGCACTGGCTGCCGGTGGCAGTTGCGTGATGATCGGTTCACTCGTCGCCGGTACTGAGGAGAGCCCTGGTGATACCATCATCTATAACGGTCGTAAGTTCAAGAGCTATCGCGGCATGGGCTCCCTTGAGGCCATGGAGCAGAAACATGGTTCAAAGGACCGCTATTTCCAGGGTGACACCAAGGAAGTGAAGAAGCTGGTGCCCGAGGGCATTGCCGGTCGCGTACCTTACAAGGGAACTGTTCAGGAGGTGATCTATCAGATGACCGGTGGCCTGCGTTCCGGTATGGGCTATTGTGGCGCACAGACCATTGATGCGCTCCACAATGCGAAGTTTACGCGTATCACCAATGCAGGTGTCAACGAGAGCCATCCGCATGATATCACAATCACGAGTGAGGCTCCTAATTATTCAAGACCTAACGACTAAATGAAAAGACTTGCAATATCTATTGTTATGGTGCTCACTACAGGAACCGCTCTGGCACAGACGGATCCTGTAGTGATGACTATCAATGGCGTTCCCGTGCCCCGTTCGGAATTTGAGTATTCTTTCAATAAGAATAACGGGGAAGGGGTGGTTGACAAGAAGACATTGGATGAGTATGTGGATCTGTTTGTCAACTACAAGCTGAAGGTGGCGGCTGCTTTGGATGAGAAGATGGATACCGCTACCGCTTTCCAGGAAGAATATAAGATGTATCGCGACCAGCAGGTCCTTCCTACGATGGTCGATGATGCCGATCTGTTGGTAGAAGCCCGTCGGTTGTATGAGCGTACCAAGGAGTCTATCGGTCCTAAGGGACTGATCCATCCGGCGCATATTCTGCTGGCGCTTCCTTCCGAGGCGACAACTCCGGAACAGGAGAAGGCGCGTGTGCGAATAGATTCAGTCTATCAGGCCCTGCAGGCAGGAGCTGATTTCTCCGAACTGGCGAAGAGTCTGTCACAGGATCCTGGTTCTGCCCCCAATGGCGGCCTGTTGCCCTGGATTGCTCCCTCCCAGACGCTCAAGGAGTTCGAGGATGTGGCCTATTCCCTTCAGCCTGGGGAGATGAGCCGTCCGTTCCTCTCCCCCGTGGGGTATCATATCATTCAGATGAAAGAGCGTAAGCAGCTGGAACCCTTCGATTCGCTGAAGACCACCCTGCTCACCTATTTGGAGCGTCGTGGCATCCGTCAGGAGATTCTCGATGCACGTTTGAAGTATCTGACGGAGTCTTCGAATGGCACGCTGACCACCGAGCAGATTATCGAAGGGCGCTCTGATTCACTGGCCGCCGTGGATAGCGACATGAAATATCTCTTCCAGGAGTATCACGACGGACTGTTGCTCTATGAGATCAGCAACCGTGAGGTATGGGAGAAGGCCACTTCCGATGAGGCCGGTCTGAAGGCCTGGTTTGAAAGCCATAGGAAAGACTATGCATGGGACGAGCCCCGCTACAAGGGTATAGCCTATCATGTGAAGACGAAACAGGATGTGAAAGCCGTGAAGAATTGTGTGAAGAACCTGCCCTTCGATGATTGGGCTGAGGCGCTGCATGTCACCTTCAATCCCGATTCCGTTATCCGTATCCGTGTGGAGAAGGCCCTCTTCAAACGCGGCGATAATCCGACAATCGACCGTATGGTTTTCAAGGTTCCTGGCGTGGAGCCTGCTGTGAATCCCGACTATCCCATAGATGCTGTCTACGGCAAGAAGTTGAAGAAGCCTGAGGACTATACCGATGTCAAGAACCTGGTCATCGAGGATTATCAGAAGGCGCTCGAACAGGAGTGGGTTGCTTCCCTGCGCCGCCGGTACAAGGTAGAGATTAATGAAGCAGTTTTGAAAACAGTAAATAAACATTCATGAAGAGAACAAGGATCCTAATATTGCCCTTTTTACTCGCCCTGCCCCTTTTGGGTGCAGCAGAGCGCATGTCAGTATCATCCGCGATGGCAGGCTCTCCAGTTGCTGATTCTGACTCCGTGGCGACTGGAACGGTAATCGATGAGGTGGTGTGGGTCGTTGGCGACGAGGCCATCCTGAAGTCTGATGTGGAGGCGATGCGTATGCAGGCTGCCATGGAGGGCATTAAGTGGAGTGGCGATCCCGATTGCTCAATCCCTGAGCAGATCGCCGTTCAGAAATTGTTCAAGCATCAGGCAGAGATCGACAGTATAGAAGTGACGGATGCCGATGTCGCACAAGAGGTGGAACAGCAGATCAACTACTGGCTGGAGATGGTCGACGGTTCACGTGAACGTCTGGAGGAATACAAGCACCAGCCGCTCTCGCAGATCCATAATGAGCTTCGTGACGAGATGAAGGACCGTCAGATGGTGCAGAAGATGAAGCAGAAACTGGTGAGTGATATCGCCGTGACACCTGCCGAGGTGCGTCGCTATTTCAAGGATCTGTCGCCCGATAGCATTCCCTTTGTACCTACTGAGGTGGAGGTGCAGATTATCCAGCAGACCCCCAGGATTGAGCCTGAGGAACTGAACCGCGTAAAGGATGAACTGCGTGAATACACCGATCGTGTGAATAAGGGTGAGGCTTCCTTCCAAACGCTGGCCCGTCTCTATTCTGAGGATCCGGGTACGGCCCGTCGCGGAGGAGAACTGGGACTTGTGGGCCGTGGCACACTTGACCCTGCCTTTGCGGCTGTGGCTTTTAACTTGACTGATCCTAAGAAGGTGTCGAAGATTGTGGAGTCTGAGTTCGGTTTCCATATCATCCAGCTGATCGAGAAACGTGGCGAGAAGGTGAATGTCCGTCATATTCTCCGTAAGCCTGTGGTCTCCGATGAGGCGGTGGAGAAGACGCTGAGCAGGCTGGACTCCATAGCCACGGATATACGTAACGGCAAGTTCACTTTCGACGAAGCAGCCCCGCTGCTGTCGGATGATAAGGATACGCGCTACAGCAAGGGCCTGATGTCTACTAACATGATGCAGACGGGCTATACCTCCTCGAAGTTCCGAATGCAGGATCTGCCTCCTGAGGTGGCCAAGGCCGTGGATACACTTGAGGTAGGGGAGATTTCCAAGTCGTTCATCATGATTAATCAGCGGGGAAAGACGGTCTGTGTGATAGCAAAGTTGAAGAACCGTATCCCTGGTCATAAGGCAACGGTCACCGAAGATTTCCAGACCCTGAAGGATGTGGTGCTGAACAAGCGCCGTGAGGAACTTATCCATCAGTGGGTGGTCGACAAGATAAAGAATGTCTATACTCGTTTGAACGACAATTACAAGGACTGTCACTTCGAATACGAGGGGTGGATAAAGTGAATGTGTAATTGACAATTGATAATTGAAAGGTGCATCGTAGAGAATCCTTCATATTTCTGATGGTGGTGGCCCTGTTGATAGGGATGGTCTCCAGTTTTGCCCAGAAACAGCAGCAGAAGAAGCGCCCGGCACGGAAGGCAAAGGTACAGGATACCCGCATATACCTGGTTCATGCCGACGTATTGCATTTCGACCAGTTCAAGAATCCTGATGCCACCATCCTCAATGGTAAGGTGCATTTTACCCACCAGGGAGCTCGCCTCTATTGCGACAGCGCCTATTTCTATGAGGCCAGTAACTCTTTCGAGGCTTTCGGAAATGTGAAGATGTATCAGGGCGACACACTCTCACTGGTGAGCGACTATGCCTATTATGACGGCAATGAGCAGATGGCCCGTGCGCGGTATAATGTGGTGCTGAAGCATCGTAAGACCACTCTTTATACCGACAGTCTCGACTTCGACCGTATCTATGACAATGCTTATTTCTTTGAGGGTGGAAAGATGGTCGACGGCAATACGACGCTCACATCCGACTGGGGAGAATACAATACGAAGAGCAAGATGTCGGTGTTCAACTATGATGTGAAGATGAAGAGCCCGAAGTTCTTTCTCACCACCGATACCCTCTACTACGACACCCGTACCTCACTGGCTCATATCGTCGGCCCTTCGAACATCACCTCTGGCGACAGTCATATCTATTCGGAGCAGGGCTATTACGACACCAAGCTCGACCGTGCACGGCTGATGGACCGTTCTGTGCTCTCCAACAACGGCAAGATGATGGTGGGCGACAGTGTCTATTATGACAGCAAGCAGGGGTTCAGCCAGGCGTTCCGGAATGTAATCTATGTGGATTCCGTCAACAAGAACAAGCTGACTGGCAACTACGGCGAGTATTATGAGAATACGGGCTATGCCCTCTGTACCGACAGTGCCGTTGCCATCGACTTCTCACAGGGTGATTCTCTCTTCATGCATGCCGATACCTTCAAGATTGTTACCTTCAATATCGAAACCGATTCCGTTTACCGGAAGATTCATGCCTATCGGAAGGTGCGTGCCTATAGGACTGATGTTCAGGCTGTCTGCGACTCGTTGGTCTATAATTCCCAGGACTCCTGTATGACCATGTACTACGACCCGATCCTCTGGAATAATAACCAGCAGCTGGTGGGCGACCGCGTGGAGGTGTTCATGAAGGATTCTGTCATCGATCATGCCCATATCATCGGCAATTGCTTTTCCATCCAACAGCTGCGCGTGGACACGACGTTGTATAATCAGGTGTCGTCGAAGGATATGTATGCCTATTTCATCAATGGAGCCATCCGTGAGGCGCAGGCAAAGGGCAATGTGCTGATTGGCTATTACTTCGAGGAGGGTGACAGCATACCTATTATATATAATTATCAGGAGACCTCCGAGCTGCGCATGTACCTCAAGGACCGTAAACTTGAGAGTGTATGGACGCCGAAGACCAGCGGTACGATGTACCCTCTGAATCAGATTCCCCTCGAGCGTAAGCATCTTCCCGGGTTCGTGTGGTACGACTATGTGCGTCCTCTCGACCGTTACGATATCTTCAACTGGCGTACAAAGAAAGGAAGCCTGGTCGATGAGTGACGTGATCCATCTTCTCCCTGACAGTGTCGCTAACCAGATTGCAGCTGGTGAGGTGATACAGCGCCCGGCTTCTGTCATTAAGGAGCTGGTTGAGAATTCCGTGGATGCCGGTTCAGCTACAATCCATGTCCTGATCGTTGATGCAGGCAGGACATCCATTCAGGTCATCGACGATGGCAAAGGCATGTCGGAGACTGATGCCCGTCTGTCGTTCGAGCGTCATGCCACGTCGAAGATCCAGCATGCTTCCGACCTCTTCGCCCTTCATACCATGGGCTTTCGCGGTGAGGCTCTTGCCTCCATTGCTGCCGTGGCGCAGGTGGAGCTTCAGACCCGTCGCGAGGAAGATGAGGTGGGCACGCGTCTGTTGATCTCAGGGTCTAAGGTGACGGTCCAGGAGCCTGTCTCATGTCCCGTAGGCAGTAACTTCAAGGTGGAGAACCTCTTCTTTAATGTGCCTGCCCGCAGGAAGTTCCTCAAGACGAATGCCACTGAGCTCAGCAATATCCTGACGGCCTTCGAACGTATCGTCCTCGTTTATCCCGATATCCATTTCACCCTCCATCATAATGGTACAGAACTGCTGAACCTCCGTCCAGGGAGTTTGAGACAGCGCATAGGCGATGTCTTCGGCAAACAATACAATCAGGATATGCTGCCCGTAGAGGTGCATACGGCCATGTGTACAGTCTCTGGCTTTGTCAGCAAGCCTGAGGGTGCCAGGAAAAAAGGCGGTCACGACTATTTCTTCGTGAATGGCCGTTATATGAAGCATCCTTATTTCCACAAGGCCGTGATGGCAGCTTATGACCGGTTGATTCCTGAGGGCATGCAGGTGCCCTACTTCCTCTATTTCGAGGTTAAGGCATCAGAGATCGATGTGAATATTCATCCCACGAAGACAGAGATCAAGTTCGAGAATGAGCAGGCCATCTGGCAGATTCTCTCTGCGGCAGTGCGCGATGCCATCGGGAAGTTTTGCGAGGTGCCTACCATTGACTTCGATACGCAGGGGCGTCCCGATATCCCCGTGTACGATCCATCGCGCTCGGTAGCCCCTCCTCAGCCTCAGTATAATCCTGACTATAATCCCTTTAAGACCAAGGGATCCCATTCTTCCACCTATTCAGGGAAGTCGGGCGTTGATGCATCATGGACGACCCTTTACGAAGGCGCTTCAGTTCGCAGGGAAGAGGAGTCGGCGCCTTCTTTTTTCGACGACGACCAGCCTCTGTCACAATCTGCTACTGAGATTCTCTCCGAAAAGTCGCCTGCTCATTACCAGTATAAGGGCAAATACCTGATGACAGCCGTCAAGTCCGGTCTGATGATCATTGACCAGCACCGCGCCGACATACGTATTCTCTATGAGCGCTATATGAACCAGTTAAAGGATCACAAGGCCAGCACCCAGAAGTTGCTCTTCCCTGAGACTGTCACCTTCTTGCCCTCCGATGGTGTGACCATGCAACAGCTCCTGCCCGATCTCTGTAGGATGGGGTTCGACCTTAGTGATTTGGGTGGACATACCTTCGCCGTCAGTGGCGTGCCAGCTGGCATCGAGGGCATCGACCCCGTGCAACTGCTTCGTCAGATGGTCAGCGACACCCGTCATTCCGCCGATTCGTTCCATGCCCAATTGGCTCTGAGCCTTGCCCGAAGTGCCGCCATTCCCTATGGCCAGCTCCTTAGCAACGAGGAGATGGAGAACGTCATTAACGAACTCTTTACCTGTTCCAATGTCAACTATACCCCCGACGGTAAAGCCATCCTTTGCATCCTTCCACAAGGTGATATTGAGCAACTTTTGGGCTAAAATAGTTAAAAGATATTAACAAATCTCATTTTTTTCTTTGTTTCATAGCCCCGTTTCCAATAATTGTACTATCTTTGCACCCGCTTTTAGGAGAGAGGGCGTTTAGCTCAGCTGGTTTAGAGCATCTGCCTTACAAGCAGAGGGTCGGCGGTTCGAATCCGTCAACGCCCACAAGGAAGAAGAGAATGAACGAATACTCATTCTCTTCTTTATTTTTTGTATTCGCTGAAGATTCCTGCCGATTCGCTGAATAGATTTGCTGGAGTAAGGGAATCGTCGTACCTTTGCATCGTCAAAACAGAAGCGATTAGTTTTTTCATACATAAGATTAGGTTATTGTTAGTTAGTTAATTTGGTTAGTAAATTAGGTTAGTAAGTTGAAGAATCAAGGTCCGCAGTGATTGCGGGCCTTGATTCTTGTTATATTTCGGTATTTTTTTGTCGGATTTCTTTTTTTTTCTCCTTTTTCGGTGTGAAATGAAATAAAATGCTTACCTTTGTACGCTGATAACATGGACATCAACAGGAATACTAAAAGATAGAAACTATGATTTGGAATCAAACAATGGAGTGTATGGATCGCGAGCAGCTTCGTGAAATCCAGAGTCGCCGTTTGGTAAAGATGGCAGAGTATGTCTACTACAATACTCCGTTCTACAGGAAGAAATTTCAGGAGATGGGCTTGGAACCAGGCGATATCAAGAGCATTGACGATATCGTGAAATTGCCATTTACGAACAAGCTCGACCTGCGTGACAACTATCCGTTCGGACTGGCTGCCGTACCGATGTCTCAGATTGTGCGTATCCACGCTTCCAGTGGTACCACGGGGAAACCAGTCGTGGTGCTTTATACTCGTAAGGACCTTGCTACCTGGTCGGAGGCGATCTCACGTGCCTTCACGGCCTATGGCGCCGGCAAGGAAGATATTTTCCAGGTGGCTTATGGCTACGGTCTGTTCACGGGCGGTCTGGGTGCCCACGACGGGGCGACGAACATCGGGGCCTCGGTGATTCCCATTTCGTCGGGTAATACCCAGAAACAGATGACGCTGATGCACGATTTCGGGGCTACCGTGCTCTGCTGCACACCATCGTATGCCATGTTCCTCGGTGAGGCGATGAAGGAGAGCGAGTGGGGACGTGAAGAGTTCAAACTGAAGATTGGTGCCTTCGGTGCTGAGCCCTGGACGGAGAAGATGCGCGTGAAGCTGGAGGAGTCGTTGGGTGTCAAGGCCTACGACATCTACGGACTGAGCGAGATTGCGGGTCCTGGTGTCGGTTATGAATGCGAGTGCCAGCACGGCACACACCTGAACGAAGACTATTATTATCCGGAGATTCTCGACCCGAACACGGGCGAGCAGTTGCCGGAAGGAAGCTTCGGTGAACTGACCTTCACCCATCTGACGAAGGAGGGAATGCCGCTGTTGCGTTACCGTACCCACGACCTGACAGCCCTCCATTATGAGAAATGTTCGTGCGGGCGCACGTTGGTGAGGATGGACCGCATCCTCGGCCGTTGCGATGACATGCTCATCATACGTGGCGTGAATGTGTTCCCGTCGCAAATCGAGGATGTCATCCTGAAGCAGAAAGAGTATGAGCCGCACTTCCTGTTGACTGTTGACCGTGTGAACAATACGGACACCTCTGAGCTGAAGGTAGAGGTGAAGGAAGAGTACTTCACCGATGATATGGCGACGATGGTAGGCCTGCAGAGGAAGTTGGAGGGCGAGTTGCGTAGCGTGATCGGACTGGGCTTCAAGGTGAAGCTTGTGGAGCCGAAGGGCATCGAGCGTTCCGAGGGCAAGGCCAAGAGAGTGATTGACAAGAGAAACATTTAAAGACTATATTTTATGAAAACAAAGCAATTATCCATTTTCCTCGAGAACAAGTCTGGGCGACTGACCGAGGTGACCGATGCTCTTGGAGCAGCAGGCATTAACCTTTCCGCAATGAGTATTGCCGATAACAGCGACTTCGGAATCCTGCGCTGTATCGTCTCTGATCCCGAAAAGGCCTATAAGGTGTTGAAAGAACAGCACTTTGCCGTGAAAATCACGGATGTAATAGGCTTCGTTTGTCCTAACACGAGCGGGTCGCTGGCCGTGGTGCTGAGGCATCTGTCAGACCGTGGCGTGTTCATTGAATATATGTACTCTTTCGCCAATGGCGATGTGGCACATGTGATCATCCGTCCGTCGGATCTGGACACCTGCGAGCAGATACTGGCTGAGAAAAAGGTGGAACTGTTGGCTGCCAGTGAGCTATATCAGCTGTAAGAGAGGCAAAAAACGACTGAAACTGCAAAATTTCACAGTAGAAATTTTGCAGTTTCGTTTTTTTGACGTAACTTTGCAGCCGCAAATTCACATTTTGAGAGGAAAGGGCGTTTAGCTCAGCTGGTTTAGAGCATCTGCCTTACAAGCAGAGGGTCGGCGGTTCGAATCCGTCAACGCCCACGACACAAAGGAAGCCCTTCCGTAGCCGCAGAGGTTGAACGGGGGCAGAAAGCGCTTATAAGTATAGAAGATAATTATCAGTTTTAGGTTATTTTAGAAGAAGACATGGATCTAAGTTTGCTGACAGCCATCTCGCCTATTGATGGCCGTTATAGGAGTAAGACGGAACCTCTGGCAGAGTATTTCTCTGAGTATGCCCTCATCAGGTATCGGGTACGTGTGGAAATAGAATATTTCATCACACTTTGCGAACTGCCATTGCCGCAGTTGCAGAATCTCAATCATTCACTTTTTGATCAGCTCCGCGACATCTACCGTCTGTTTACACCAGCTGATGCCCAGCGGGTGAAAGATATCGAGCAGGTGACGAACCACGACGTGAAGGCTGTGGAGTACTTCATTAAGGAAAAACTAGATGCCATGGGCGGCTTCGAGCAATACAAGGAGTTTATCCACTTCGGCCTCACTTCACAGGACATCAACAATACCAGTGTGCCCCTTTCGGTGAAAGAGGCTCTGGAACAGGTGTACTATCCGCTGGTGGAAGAGCTGATAGAGCAGTTGAACGACTATGCTGAGCAGTGGAAGAATATTCCCATGCTGGCCAAGACACACGGACAGCCGGCATCGCCGACACGACTAGGAAAGGAGGTGATGGTCTACGTCTATCGCCTGGAAGAGCAGCTGAGAAGTTTGAAGGAGACACCCGTCACGGCGAAGTTCGGTGGTGCGACAGGTAATTTCAACGCCCATCATGTGGCCTATCCGCAGTATGACTGGCGGGAGTTCGGAAACAGCTTCGTCAGCGAGAAACTCGGACTGGAGCGTGAGCAGTTTACTACCCAGATTTCCAATTACGACTGGCTTGGCGGTCTGTTTGATGCCATGCGTCGTATCAACACTATCATCATTGATCTGGACCGTGACTTCTGGATGTATATCTCCATGGATTACTTCAAGCAGAAGATCAAGGCCGGTGAGGTGGGCAGCAGTGCTATGCCGCATAAGGTCAACCCCATTGACTATGAGAACTCCGAGGGTAACCTCGGCATCGCCAATGCCATCCTCCAGTTCCTCGCAGCAAAACTGCCGGTAAGCCGTTTGCAGCGGGATCTGACGGACTCTACGGTATTGCGTAACGTTGGTGTACCCATGGGACACGGCCTGATTGCCATCCAGAGTACCCTGAAGGGACTTCGCAAGTTGATTCTCAACGAAGAGAAACTGCAGGAAGACCTTGACAACACATGGGCCGTGGTGGCAGAGGCTATCCAGACCATTTTGCGTCGCGAGGCATATCCCAATCCCTATGAGACGCTGAAGGCACTCACAAGAACCAACGAGAAACTGACGGCAGAAAAGATTCAGAACTTCATTGAGACGCTGGAGGTCAGCGAGGATGTGAAGAATGAGCTCCGTGCCATCAGTCCTTCAACATATACAGGAATTTAAATATCTTCAACATAAAAACATTTAAGAAAATGGATATCGAGAATAACGAAAAGAAACAAGAGGAAACACAGCAGGAAGGTTTTCAGAGAGAAGCAAGACGTACCCCACGTCCACGTATACATACAGCCCAGCGTCCTACTTTTGAACGTCAGGACTACCGTCGTCATGACAATGACGAGGGTGGTTTCCGTCCGGAAGGCTTTGGTGCAGCCCTGTTTGAGGGTAATTCACAGCGTGAGGACTATCGTCCCCGTAATAACTATGGTGGCGGCAACTATCGTCCCCGTCAGGGACAAGGTGGTTACCAGCAGCGTCAGGGTGGCTATCAGCCTCGACAGGGTCAGGAAGGCGGTTATCAGCCTCGTCAAGGTGGATACCAGCAGCGTCAGGGCGGTTATCAGCAGCGTCAGGGTGGCTATCAGTCACGTCAGGGACAGGAAGGCGGTTATCAGCCCCGTCAAGGTGGATACCAGCAGCGTCAGGGAGGCTACCAACCTCGTCAGGGACAGGGCGGTGGATATCAGCAGCGCCAGGGTGGCTATCAGAAACCTTATGGCAAGCCTAGTAATCCCTATAAGAAAGGGCCTCGCCAGCATACGGCTGACTACGATCCGAATGCAAAGTATAGCATGAAGAAGCGTATCGAGTACAAGGAAGTCAACATTGATCCGAACGAGCCACTTCGTCTGAACAAGTTCCTTGCCAATGCAGGTATTTGCAGTCGTCGTGAGGCAGATGAGTTTATCCAGGCAGGTGTCGTCACTGTTAATGGTGAGGTTGTGACAGAGCTGGGAACCAAGGTACTGCGCACAGATACAGTGATGTTCCACGACCAGCCTGTCAAGATTGAGAAGAAGGTATACGTCCTGTTGAACAAACCGAAGGATTACGTGACGACGAGTGATGATCCCCAGCAGCGTAAGACCGTAATGGATCTTGTGAAGAATGCTTGTCCAGAGCGTATCTATCCCGTAGGACGCCTTGACCGCAATACAACTGGTGTTCTTCTGCTGACGAATGATGGTGATCTGGCTTCCAAGCTGACCCATCCGAAGTATCTGAAGAAGAAGATCTATCATGTATTCCTTGACAAGAATGTGACGGCCCATGATTTGCAACAGATTGCCGACGGCATACAGCTTGAGGACGGTGAGATCAAAGCTGACGATGTGCAGTACGCCAGTCCGACAGACAAGAAACAAGTGGGCATAGAGATCCACAGCGGCAAGAACCGTATTGTGCGTCGTATCTTCGAATCATTAGGTTATCGTGTGCAGAAATTGGATCGCGTACAGTTTGCCGGTCTGACGAAGAAGAACCTGAAGCGTGGCGACTGGCGCTACCTCACTGAGGAAGAGGTTGATCGTCTGCGTATGGGAGCATATGAATAAAGTGAAAAGGTAAAAAGGTGAAAAAGTGAAAAGGACAAAGATTATCGATGTACTGAAGAGTACAGAATATGGTAAAGACATCTGCGTGAAGGGTTGGGTGCGCACGCACCGCTCTTCAAAGGCTGTTGACTTTATCGC
>JAEEGJ010010499.1_pt1 | contig 24067 bp, 22 predicted proteins | sample 8958761 | NCBI WGS metagenome assembly JAEEGJ01 (sample SAMN16246546, study PRJNA631951) | gut metagenome | biome: gut microbiome; feature: rumen; material: RS-attached | host: Bos | place: Iran: Karaj | collected 2018-10 | reverse complement strand
AACTTTCTTCTTTACGCTCCAACTTTTTTTGTGCATTAATTCATGTTCGCCCATAAATCAATGCGTTAGCGCGTTCAGAAGACAGATTTTGGATGATTGAACGAGGCGGCAAAAGTACTACTTTTTTGGTTATCAGCAACACTTTGCGTCTTTTTTTCTATTTTTGCAGTCCAATTCGAATGAAAATGTCCATCGAAATCAACCATATCACCAAGCAATACGGCGAACAGCTCGCCCTCAATGATGTGACGCTCACTATTAATAAAGGTATCGTCGGACTGCTCGGCCCCAACGGTGCGGGCAAGTCGACACTGATGAAAATCATCACCTGCTTCATCCCGCCCACCTCGGGCACGGTGAGCGTCGAAGGACACGACGTCATGGACGACCCGATGGCAGTGAAGCGAATCGTGGGCTACCTGCCAGAGCACAACCCACTATATCTTGACATGTATGTGCGCGAATACCTTGAGTTTGTGGCAGGCGTGCACCAACTGAAAGGCGAAGCTGCCCACAAGCGCATTGAGGCGATGATTGACGAGACTGGCCTCGGCCTTGAGGCACACAAGAAAATCGGTGCCTTGTCGAAGGGCTACCGCCAGCGCGTCGGCCTCGCCCAAGCCATGATGCACGACCCGCAGGTGCTCATTCTCGACGAGCCTACCTCCGGCCTCGATCCCAACCAACTCATCGACATCCGCAACCTCATCTCCAACCTCGGCAAAGAGAAAACCGTGCTGCTCAGCACCCACATCATGCAGGAGGTGGAAGCCATCTGCGAACGCGCCATTATTATTAATAAAGGTGTGGTGGTGGCCGACGACAAGATCGAGAACCTGAAACAAGAAAACTCGGCCAGCAATGTCGTCATCGTGGAGTTCGAAAGCGAAGTAAGCGAAAGCCTATTACTTGGCATCCCACAAGTGGGTCGCGTGCAGCGTGTGAAAGGCAACCACTGGATCCTCGAGCCCCAAGGCGACACCGACATCCGCGCCAACCTGATGCGGTGGTCGGTGGACCGCGGCCTCATCATCAAGACCTTGCAGAAAGAAGACCTGAGCATTGAGGAGGCATTCCAAAAACTGACGAAAGGATAAAGATTTCATTTTAACCTCATCGCCTTTTCCCATTAGCTTTTTTTACCCATATTTGTGATCTTACAATCACTTATTTTGTACTTTTGTAAGTTTAAAAATATGTTTTTCATTGATTAAATAATCAATTGACAATGAATAATTTGCATAGATTTTTAGCAATTTTATGCGGGATGACGGCGGGCGTGTACATTTTGCGCCTCATCAACGGCAACGAGGTGAAGACGCAGAAAATCGTCATAGAATAGAATCACATCGCGGCTCTGACAAAAAAACAGAAGACCTGAGCATTGAGAAAAAACATTTTTTCATATTTTTGTGAGCAGCAACAAACACATCAAAGCAATAAACAATTAAAATTTTCAAGCCATGAAAACAGGTAAAAAGATTTGGCTCTGCATCGCAGGCATCCTCCTCATCGCCTTAGGCGTTTACTTCATCATCAACCCCAACGTCACCCTCGTCTCCACGGCATGGGTTCTGGGATTCCTGACCCTCTTCACGGGTATTTCCAAGTTGGTGTTCACCCTCAGGACACAGGCCTTCATCCCCAACAGCGACACCCGTATGCTGAGCGCCCTGCTCGACATTTTCTTCGGTTGCTTCTTCCTGTTCAACCTTTTGGGCACCGCCTTGTCGCTCCCATTTGTGTTCGCCATTTGGGTCATCATCGAAGGCATCAGCGTTTTCGTCGCGAGCTTCGACTATAAGAAGGTGGGCTTCCCCTACTGGTGGGCGCTTATGCTTTTGGGCATCGTCGGCATCGTTCTCGGCATCTGCGGCATCATGAACATGGAAGTCACCGCCGTCACGCTCTCCGTCCTCATCAGCATCCCCGTCATCCTTTTCGGCCTGGCCAACATCCTCGCCGTGGCAGGCGTCAACCGTTTCGAGAAGGATGTGAAGAACGTCGTCAACAAAGCCATCAAAGGCTGACAGGCATCATAAAATACCATCACGAAAGGCGGCCCGAGGGTCGCCTTTCGTTGTTTTGCGGACATTACTAAAACAGGGATTTTTGGTTTCCCCGTTGCGGTTTCAGAAAAAAGATGTATCTTTGCCGCCGCAAACGTGGAAAGATTTGATTTGATTGCAACCACAAGAAAAAATGCTAAAACAATGCCGTTTTTCCTTCCCTTTCAGTCAACAACTTCCCACACAAATTTCTTATTAACTAACTAATAAACAATTTGTTATGGGTTATTATTTCACTTCAGAATCCGTCTCCGAGGGTCATCCCGACAAGGTAGCCGACCAGATTTCGGATGCCGTATTGGACGAGATTCTGCGCTATGATCCCACCTCAAAGGTGGCTTGCGAAACTTTAGTTACCACCGGTTTAGTCGTCGTGGCAGGCGAAATCCGCACCAACGCCTATGTCGAAATCCAAGACGTGGCGCGCCGCGTGATCGAAAAAATCGGCTACAACAAGTCGGAGTACCAGTTCGACGCGCAGTCGTGCGGTGTGCTCTCTGCCCTTCACGGCCAGTCGAACGACATCTTCCAAGGTGTCAAACGCGACGCCGACGAAAACCAAGGCGCTGGCGACCAAGGCATGATGTTCGGCTTCGCTTGCAAAGAAACCGAGAACTACATGCCCCTCACCATCGACCTCTCGCACATGCTTTTGCAAGAATTGGCCGCCATCCGCCACGAAGGCCGCCACATGAAGTACCTCCGCCCCGACGCCAAGTCGCAGGTGACGGTGGAATACGGTGAAGGCTGGAAACCGCTGCGCATCGACACCATCGTCATCAGCACGCAACATGACGAGTTCTTGCCGAACGACAAGCTCATGCAAAAGAAGATTGAAGCCGACGTGCGCCACATCCTCATCCCAAGGGTGAAGAGACAACTGCCCACACGCCTGAAGAAACTCTTCGACGACGGCATGAAGCTCTACGTGAACCCCACGGGTAAGTTCGTCATCGGTGGCCCCCACGGCGACACAGGTTTGACGGGACGCAAGATCATCGTCGATACCTACGGCGGTCGCGGTGCCCACGGCGGTGGCGCCTTCTCGGGCAAGGACAGCTCAAAGGTCGACCGCTCAGCGGCCTATGCTGCACGCCACATCGCCAAGAACCTCGTAGCCGCAGGCATCTGCGACCAGGCCTTGGTGCAAATCGCATACGCCATCGGCAAGGCTGAGCCTGTAGGCTTCTATGTCAACACCGACGGCACCTCACACGTGAAGATGAGCGACGCCGACATCGCCCTCAAGGTGAAGGAGCTGGTCGACTTGAGACCTTACTTCATCGTGAAGCGCTTCGGCCTCACCACCCCCATCTTCGAGGAAACGGCTTCCTACGGCCACTTCGGTCGCCAGCCCGAGACCCGCAAGGTGGAAGTGTTCTACGAAGACAAAGACACCTTCCGCGAAGGCGACCACATCTACAAGAACGTGGAGTTCTTCGGCTGGGAAAGGCTCGACTTGGTGGACAAACTAAAAGAAGTGCTTATATAACAATCACATCATTATAAGTAGTTGAGCACAATCAGTTTACACATCCACAGGTCGATGATTAGTGGCTATGACAATGACCACATCACCCAAGGGCTGAAATTTCAGCATTCCCGTGAAAGCGTTCATGGTAAATGGTCATAGTCTATACCGTATCAGATGAATAGGTAGTTCAATTCTGAACAGCTACTTAATAAAAAAGAGGCTCTGCATGCAGAGCCTCTTTAGTTTTCGCTTCAATTATTTTACTGCTTCTTCAACTATACTATCACTATCAAAATTTGGGCCTTGTTTAAATTGTCTAAACGAGATGTCTGACATGATCTGTTCTGGAGTCCAACCCAAATACTTTTTTGAAGCTTCTACCGATTCTATAATCTCGCAATCAGGATAATCGGTAATGATTTTGTCGTAAATTTCACGAGCCTTATCCAAATCAGCAAGCTCTTTTTCATAAATAAAAGAACCTAAAATATACATCCCTCTTGGGGTCCATTTTGAATTTGGATATCGTTCTACCAATTGATTGCACAACTCGATGCTTTTTTCAGAATTCTTCATCATGATATTGAGTTCCATAGCATGATAAAGCCAAAGTGGCGCCGTGGAATCATTCGGATTTTGTTCAACAAATTGACAATACTTCTCTGCCACTTTAGGAATCTTCACTGTATCTATCATCCCATTTTCATTAAACAAAGCTGCTTCGGCCTTTTTCATATCTTCAAAGGTCAATCTCTTTTCACCACAGGAGAACATGCCAAATGCCAACAAGGCAATGATCATCATTTTAATCGTCTTTTTCATTTTTCTCAGATTTTAACTTTACTATACAATTTATCTGTGTTTCTTTTTATGCGGGAAAATCATGCGGTAATCCACATCACATTTGCCTTCGGAGATAGCACGCAGCTTGCTTTGCAACAAGGTCTTACGTAGTGGCGCGATGCGGTCGACATGAACATGGCCTTGCAGATGGTCATATTCATGCTGGATGATGCGGGAGCGGATGCCTTCGAAGACTTCCTCGTGCTCTTTGAAGTTCTCGTCAAGATACTTGATGCGGATCTTGTCGGGGCGAATCACCTCTTCATAAATGTTGGGCAGGCTGAGACAGCCTTCCTTGAACGAGACCTCATCACCAAAGGTTTCAAGGAGTTCGGCATTAATAAAGACTTGCTTGAAGTCCTTGGCATCCGGGTAGTCGGGATAGAAGGGGTTGCCATCGACGATAAAAAGCCGGATGGACTTGTTGACTTGCGGGGCGGCCAAGCCGACGCCTTCAGAATTGGCCAACGTCTCCCACATGTCCTTCATCAGCGTGTCCAATTCGGGATAATCGGGGGCGATGGGCTGGGCGATGGCTTTCAGCGTGGGGTGACCGTATGCTACTATGGGCAATATCATTGTTTAATTGTTGATTGTTTAATTGTTTAATTGTTGATTGTTGAATTGTTTTTGGATTCCATATAAGATTGCAAGATGATGGTGGCGGCGATGGTGTCGACGAGTTCCTTGTCTTGACGGCGTGATTTGCTCAAGCCCGCGTCAATCATGGTCTGATGGGCCATCACCGAGGTGAAACGTTCGTCATAACGGACTATTTTCATGTCGGGCAGCACCTTTTTCAGTCGGTTGACGATGGGCTCGATATATTTCGAGCAGTCGGAAGGGTTGTTCTTCATGTCCTTGGGCTCGCCGATGACGATTTGCTCCACTTCCTCGCGCTTCACGTAATCGAGCACGAAGTCGACAAGCTTGTGCGACTCCACCGTCGTCAGCCCGTTTGCGATGATCTGCAAAGGGTCGGTGACAGCGATGCCGCTGCGTTTGCGTCCAAGGTCAATCGCCATTATCCTTGCCATGTCGTTCAAATTGAGGTGCAAAATTACACAATTTTTCAAATATCGAAGTGGATAAACAAAAAAAGAGGCTCTCGCGAACCTCTTCTTCTCAGGGTGGAATGTGGGATTCGAACCCACGACCCTCGGAACCACAATCCGGTACTCTAACCAGCTGAGCTAAATCCACCATCTGATTTGCGGCTGCAAAAATACAACATTTTTCTGAATTGGAGTCAATATTTTCTCAAATTTTTCATTTTTTCCGTTTTCTACACGAAAACAAGGGTGAAATCCGTATTTTTGACGGCGCAAACGAAAGGATGTCATGGACAGCAAAACGAAACAAGCCCAATCGCCTAAAGCGCTGGCATGGAAGCGGTTCCGCAGCAACAAGCTCGGGATGGCTTCTTGCGGTTTCGTCATACTATGGGCTTTGCTGGCCTTGTTTGCCTACCTCATCATTCCCGACAAGACCCCTAACGCCAACCGGCAAATCCTTGAAATCAGCACCAAGAAACCCGGTTTCGAGGTCGACATGCTGATGATACCGAAGGAAACACCGCCACAGAAAACGCATTTCTTCGACTTCCTGTTCAACGGGCGACCCGACGATTGCATTTATTTGCCTTTCGACAGCATCCATGTTGATGCCAATCAAACGACAGTCTACCTCTATCAAAGCGAAGAAAGCCTAAACGTCAGAACAGAAACCATTGACAATCGGGATTTTATACAAACCAGCCCATCGACAGGCTCAGGAACCTTTGCTTTTGATTCTACAGAAGAAGCCGACACCTATATAAGAAGTCATTGCGTGAAGCACCGCAAGTTCCTGCTCGGCACCGACCAGTTTGGCCGCGACTTCCTGAGCCGTCTCGTCCTGGGCAGCCGCATCAGCCTGACAGTGGGCTTCATCGCAGTGCTGCTCAGCCTGATGATAGGCATTGTCATGGGCAGTTTGGGCGGCTTCTTCCGAGGCAAGGTCGACGATTTGGTGGTGTGGTTCATCAACGTGGTGTGGTCCATCCCTACCCTACTTTTGGTCATCGCCATCACGTTTGCCTTGGGCAAGGGCATCGCACAAGTCTTCATCGCCGTGGGCCTGACCATGTGGGTCGAGGTGGCGCGCATCGTGCGCGGACAGATCCTCTCCATCCGTGAGACCACCTTCGTGGAGGCTGGCAGGGCTTTAGGTTTCAAGAACTTGCGCATCATCTTCAAGCACATCCTGCCCAACATCCTCAACCCCATCATCGTGGTTTCGGCGGCCAACTTCGCCTCGGCCATCCTGCTTGAAGCGGGCTTGAGTTTCTTGGGCATCGGCGTGCAGCCACCCATGCCCTCATGGGGCAGCATGATTAAGGAGAACTACGCCTTTATCATCTTGGACGCGGCCTATCTGGCCATCCTGCCAGGTATCGCCATCATGCTGTTGGTGTTGGCATTCATGCTTATTGGCAATGCATTGCGCGAAGCGCTTGATGTGAAGAATTAATTCGGAATGCTGAATGCTGAATGCAGAATGTGGAATATTGAATCTATATCATTCATAATTCAGCATTCTGCATTCTGCATTAAAAAATTTGTTGTATCTTTGCGCCCTCAAAAACGCGACTTTCCTGCGGGTGTGGCGGAATTGGTAGACGCGCTAGACTTAGGATCTAGTTTCTCACGAAGTAAGGGTTCGAGTCCCTTCATCCGCACAAGTTAAAGACAATCAACAATATAAAAATGAACATCACACAAAGTACAAAAGGAGAGAACCTCATCTCCATCAAAATCAATGTTGAAAAGGCCGATTACGAAGAAATGGTTGAAAAGACCTTGAAGCAGATGCGCCAAAGAGCCAACGTGCCTGGTTTCCGTCCCGGCATGGTGCCGATGGGCATGATCAAGAAGTTGTATGGCGCCAGCGCAAAAATGGAAGCCTTGAACAACATCGTTTCGGACAACCTCAACAAGCATATCGTCGACAACAAGCTCAACCTCCTCGGCTATCCGCTCAACGACCCCGAAAAGGGCCCTGCCGACCTTGACAAGGAAGACGACCTCGACTTCTACTTCGAAGCCGCCCTTCGTCCCGAAATCAACGTCGACTTCACCAACACGATGGTCGACTTCTACCATATCATTCCTACTGACGAGGAAGTGGACAAGGTCATCGAAGACCTTTTGGAACGCAACCCCAACACCAGCCATCCCGACACCGTCGGCGAGGACGACCGCCTCGAAATCAAGATCCGCGAAGCCAAAGACGGCAAGGAAGTGGAAGGCGGCTGGGAGAAAGACGGCTTCTACTTCAACATGAGCCAAATCAAGAACAAGACCCAGCGCAAGAAATTCATCGACAAGGAAGTGGGTTCAGAGTTCATCGTCAACTTCGCCAAGGTGTTCGGCTCTGAAGAGGAAGCCGCCAAGATTTTGGGTGAAGGTGCTCCCGCTGGCAGCGACTTCAACATCATCATCGACGACGCCATCCGCAACGAAAAGCCCGAACTCGACGAAGACTTCTTCAAGAAGATCTTCCCCGACAAGGATATCAAGGAACTCGACGCCTTCAAGCAAGCTGTCAAGGCTGAGATGGAAAAACAACACGATATGGAGACCGACCCCATCCTCTTCAACAAGATGATCGATGAGTTGGTGGCTGCCGTTCATTTCGACCTGCCCGACGACTTCATGAAACGCTGGCTCGTCGAAAACAGCCAAGGCAACCTCAAACCCGAGGACGTGGAGAAGAACTACGAGAAAGACTATGTGAAAGGTCTGCGTTGGCAACTCATCGAAGACAGCATCGTGAAAGCCAACCCCGAGCTCATCATCACCGACGAGGAAGTGAAGAACTACGTGCTGAGACAGATCTTCCCCGGCATCGACTACAACACGGTGGAAGACGACATGAAAGCCAACCTCGACAAGATTGCCGCCAACTACCTCAAAGACCCCAAACAGAACGAGCATCTCAAGAACCAGCTGGCCGACATCAAGATGACCTCCTTCCTGAAAGGCAAGATGAACATCAACTACGAAGATGTCACTGCCGCTGATTTCATGAAGAAACTCGAAGAGGAACGGAAAAAATAAAGGCTTCTGGCAAATGGCCGTTAGCTGTTAGCCGTTAGCTATTAGCATGGAATTATCAGGCTAAAAGCTAACGGCTAATAGCTAAAAGCCACTAATAAACTCTTTAACTCAAAAACTATTCAAACAAAATGAACAACGAATTTTTCAAATATGCGACAAAGCATGTGGGGTTGAACACCCTCGGCCTTGAGCAATATATCTCCAAAATCAACAACAGTGGCTACATCAGCCCCACCGTCATCGAGGAACGCCAACTCAACGTGGCCCAGATGGACGTGTTCAGCCGCTTGATGATGGACCGTATCATCTTCCTCGGCACCGCCATCGACGACTATGTGGCCAACATCATCCAAGCCCAGCTGCTTTTCCTTGAGTCGACCGACTCGAAGCGCGACATCCAAATCTACCTCAACTCGCCTGGCGGCAGCGTGTATGCCGGATTGGGCATCTACGACACCATGCAGTTCATCAGCCCCGACGTGGCCACCATCTGCACCGGCATGGCCGCATCGATGGCAGCCGTACTGATGTGCGCCGGCACCAAAGGCAAACGCTCTGCCCTGCCCCACTCCCGCATCATGATCCACCAACCCATGGGCGGCGTGGAAGGTCAAGCCACCGAGATCGAAATCACGGCGCGCGAGATCCAGAAGCTGAAGAAAGAACTGTATGAAATCATCGCCCTGCACTCAGGCCAGACCTACGACAAGGTGTGGGCCGACAGCGACCGCGACTATTGGATGACCGCCGCCGAAGCCAAGGAATACGGCATGATCGACGAAGTGCTCATCAAAAAAGCATAATCCATGACAAAGAAGTCAGGCGTTTGTGCGTTTTGTGGCAGGAAAGCCAAAGATGTCCGTCTGCTCATTCAAGGCATTGATGCCGAGATTTGCGACAGCTGCGCCGAGCAGGCCCATCTTATCGTCAAAGAGCAGTTTGGTGAAGGCAACGGCAGGAAGAGCTTCGAATCGAAAGGCATCACCCTGAAGAAGCCCGCTGAGATCAAGGCTTTCCTGGATCAGTATGTCATCGGCCAGGAGGAAGCCAAACGCACCTTGGCCGTGGCCGTTTACAACCACTACAAACGCATCAGCCAAAAAGTGGAAGCCGACGAGGTAGAGATCGAGAAGTCGAACATCATCCTCGTGGGTGAGACCGGCACGGGCAAGACCCTGCTGGCCCGCACCATCGCCAAGATGCTCAACGTGCCCTTCGCCATCGCCGATGCCACCGTGCTCACCGAGGCGGGTTACGTAGGCGAAGACGTGGAGAACATCCTCGTCAAGCTGTTGCAGGCCGCCGACTACGACGTGGCCGCCACCGAGCGCGGCATCGTCTTCATCGACGAAATCGACAAAATTGCCCGCAAGAGCGACAACCCCAGCATCACACGCGACGTTTCGGGCGAAGGCGTGCAACAAGCCATGCTGAAACTGCTCGAAGGCTCCATCGTCAACGTGCCGCCCCAAGGCGGTCGCAAGCACCCCGAGCAGAAAATGATTGCCGTCAACACGAAAGACATCCTCTTCATCGCAGGCGGTGCCTTCGACGGCATCGAGCGCCTCATCGCCGCCCGCAAACGTACCAATGTGATCGGCTACGGCAGCAGCAGCAAAGAGATGCTCGACAAGGACAACATGCTGCAGTACCTCTCGCCCGCCGACCTGAAGAAATTCGGCCTGATTCCCGAAATCGTCGGACGTCTGCCCGTCATCACCCACCTCAACCCCTTGGACAAAGACGCGCTGAAACGCATCCTCACCGAGCCCAAGAACGCCTTGGTGAAACAGTTCCAGAAGCTCTTCGCCATGGACCAAATCAGTCTGGTCATTAAAAACGAGGTGTTGGACTTCGTGGTGGAGAAAGCCATCGAGTTCAAGGTGGGGGCGCGCGGACTGCGTTCCATCATGGAGGCTATCCTCAACGACGCCATGTTTGAGATGCCCTCCGACAGCAACGCCACGGAGTTGGTCATCGACCGCGCCTACGCCGAAGCAAAACTCGAAAAGTCAGGCTTGCAAAAGCTGCATGTCGGGGATTGATTCTCTAGCTGATTCATCAAAAAAGCATCGGATTTCCTTCCGATGCTTTTTTTGGCACAATACTTGCAACACTTCAAGCGTTGATTCAATAAACAGACATTGCCATGAAAAGAGTATTCCTGACCGTTCTGATTGCCCTGATATCCTTGACTGGATATTCTCAACTCTTGAATAAAAACGGTGTCCCCATCAAGAAGGTCTACATCAAAAAGACAGAGACGGGGCCCAGATCGAGCGTCGTCGATTTCTCCACCCCTGCCGAACCCACTACAGGCAGCGTGGTTTACGGCCGCATCGAGCCCAACGGCGACACCACTCTCATCGTCTATCTGCCCGAAGTCGACATTGACCTGATGCAGCGTTACCTGCAAATCATCGACACGCGTCAAGGCCGCCGTCTGGCCAGCAATGTAAAAAAGGTGTATCCTTACGCCAAGTTGGCTGGCACGAAGATGCAGGAATACGACTCGATTCTGGCGAACATCCATGATAAGACAGAACGCAGCCGTCTGATGAAACAGGCCGAGAAGGAGATTACCGAGCAATACACCGAAGAGCTGAAAAACCTGACCATCACGCAGGGTCTCATCCTAGTGCGCCTCATCGACCGCGAGACGGGCAGCACCACCTACCAAGTCGTGAAGGAACTGCGGGGCAAGGTGCGTGCCTTTTTCTACCAAGGCTTCGCCCGCCTATGGGGCTACAACCTCAAGACGGAATACGACCCGCACAACAACCCTGAAGACGATCAGATAGAGACCATCATGGTATTGCTGGAACGTGGGGTGATTTAAAGCTCGGTATAAACAGATTTACACAAACTGTAGAGGCGCATTCATTGTGTCTCTACATTTATTTTCCTCGTCCCTGAATAACAATCAACACCGTGTATATCAAAATCTTGATATCCAAGGCGAGACTGACGTTCTCGATGTAGAGCACATCGTATTTCAGGCGTTCCACCATCTCTTCCACATTCTCGGCGTAGCCGTATTTCACCTCACCCCAGCTGGTGATGCCGGGCTTCACCTTCAGGAGCAGACGGTAATAAGGCGCCGTCTCCATGATCTTGTCGATGAAATACTGCCGTTCAGGACGATAGCCCACCAACGACATGTCGCCTTTCAGCACGGTCCAAAACTGCGGAATCTCGTCCAAACGCACCTTGCGCATGAACCTGCCGAAGGGAGTGATGCGCGGGTCGTCGTCGCTCGAGAGCATCGGCGTGCCCCCCGATTCGGCATCCACCCTCATACTGCGGAACTTGGCCATCTTGAAAGGACGTCCACCCTTGCCGATGCGTTCCTGCACATAGAACACGGGGCCTTTCGAAGTGGCCTTCACGATGATGGCGCAGGCGAGAAACACTGGGGAGAGAATGACCAAGGCGAGCACCGAGGCCACTATGTCGAAGGCGCGTTTCAACACCCTTTGCCACACGGGCATCAACTCGGGCGTGACCTGCACCAAAGGCGCCTGCCAGATGGCCGACTGCTTCACTGTGCCGAAGACCAAGTCCTGCATGGCGGGGATGATCTTCACGTTGGCATCGGTGGAATCCACGACGGAGAGCAGGACCTTCATCGTCTCCACCTCCGAACGCTCGATGGCGATGATGACCTCTTCCACATGCTGCTCTTTCACTATCTGTTCTATCTCGCGATAGGAGCCCAGGCGCGGCAAGAACTCGCCCAGCTTGTATTCTTTCTTGTCGTACACATTGAGGAACCCTATGAGTCGACGTCCCGAAGGCTTCACCTCGTCCTCGATTTCCTTGAAGATGGCACAGGCGTTGTCGTTGCTGCCTACGATTAATGTGTTGAACCCGATTTTCTTGCTGCGGATCCGCGAAATCACCGAGGTGGTAATGATGACGCGCGGGATGTAGGTCATCAGGAACTGAAGTGAAAACAGAGCTATAAACGATTGATAATATGACTTGTAGGAAGCCACTTCATCATCAAGGATGACCACAAAGAACAGGATGACCACACCGAGAAGCGTGATGAAGAAGGTCTGGCCGAGTTCTTTAAGCCTCGATTTTTGGTACACCTTCTCGTAGGCACCCGTCACAGCATGGAGAATCAACCAGCAGACGGGGATGATGGCAACGCCCAACCAAAAACTCGGCGTAACGAAGGAATGCGTGATACGGTCCCAATAATTGATATAAAGATCCTCATGCGCCTTGCGGAAAAAATAGAACAAGGTCCACGCCAGGATGGAGGCAATCCAATCGACGATGAAATAGAGCGATGCCAGCCTTTTCTTGTTCATAGGTTACGGTAAAGCAGTTTCAGGTTATCGAAATAGTAATAGCGGGGCTCGCTAATGGGCTGATAGATATAACCGGCATACACATCTTCCTGGGTGGTCAGGTTGGATGTGGTCAGGTCGGATGTGATAAAGACCTTGAAATAGGAAGCGTTCGCGTACTTGTTCATATACGGCCCGATGTTGATGTATATCTTGTTCCAGCGTTGCGGTTTGTCGTGGGTCTTGTCGGTAGGAGTCACCTTCACCAAAGGCAAAGTCTCCAAATAATAGTCCATATAATACTGGATGCCCACGGCGAAAGTGTCGCTGCAGTTGTAGTCCATTTCGAGCAAGCAATACACGCCGTTGGTGCCTTTGTGAAAATCGAACTCGTCGGCGGTAGCGATCGTGAAGTCCATAGTATCGGGCGGCAAGGCCACCTTCCCTGACCAGAACGAATTGACCGAATGCCAAGCCTCGGCTCCGCTGATGCGGGTGGCGCCTATGGCGCTGTCGCTCATAGGCAACAAGGTGTTAGCATTCTCAAAATCCTCCATCCAGGCGATGTTGGTCAGGTCGTTAATCGGATAATAGCTTAATACCGGGGAAAGGTTGACGATGCTGTCTTCGACAAGATTCAGGTTTTTGTACACCAACGGTTGGTAAAAGGGGTATCGGTCGCGCGCATCCGAACGGCCATCCACCTTGATGCCGCCGTAAATGGTCACTTTGTGCGGACCTTTCTTCAGGACTGGGAAAGTGGAAGGAAGCTCGAAAGCACCCAACAGCTGGTCATCGACATACACCCAAGCATCGGTTATTTTTGACGTATTGGCGCCAAAGGTGTAATAATCGGTAAGCGAGTCCACCTTGATGGATTCGATATGGATATAGGCAGGCACTGTTTGCGAGCCTTCAAACTTCCGGCATGAAACGAGATTCAAGGAAAAAAGAAGAAGTCCCAACAAGAAAAAAAGCGTAGATTTTCGATTCATATCGCGGGCTATATAATTAATTTAATAAGGTATCAGACAAAAGGGTAACGAAAGCATCGGACGATTATTGTAGGAACCTGAAATTATTTCTTCACTTTGGCGGTGGAAGCGGCAACGGCGTCGAGGATGCGGTAGGCCAGTTTCAGCACGTTGATGCCGTCGTCGATGGTGACTGCAGGCGTGGTGTTGTGAACGATGGCGCCATAGAAGCTCTCCAACTCGGTTTTGATGGCATTGATAGGATGAATCTCGGGACGCTCAAAAGTGATTTGTTTCTCAGAGCCGTCGCCCAAGGTGATGGTCGCCGAAAGCGGATTGGTTTCGTCGACGGTGTCGTGAATGCGTGTGATTTCGGCCACTTTGTCCAAAAAATCGACGGTGATATAGGCATCGGGCTGGAAGATGCGGGTCTTACGCATGTTCTTCAGTGAAAGGCGCGAAGCTGTGAGGTTGGCCACAGCGCCGTTGGCAAACTCAATGCGGACATTGGTGATATCAGGCGTGGTGCTGACGATGCTGACCCCATTCGCGCTAATGTGTGTGATTTCAGACTTGATGATGGTGAGCAGGATGTCGAGGTCGTGCACCATGAGGTCGAGGACGACGGGCACATCGGTGCCACGCGGGTTAAACAAAGCCAGACGGTGAGCCTCGACAAACAGCGGATCTTTGATAAAAGGCTCAGCCGCGATGAAAGCTGGATTGAAGCGTTCCACATGACCCACCTGCACCTTCACCCCTGCTTCATCAGCCAGTTTCTTCAAGGCGTTGGCTTCATCGGGAGTGGCCACGATAGGTTTCTCGATGAAGACATGCTTGCGTTTCTGCAAAGCCTTGGAGGCACACTCGAAATGGCGGATGGTCGGCGTCACGATGTCGACCACATCCACGGCGTCAATCAACGCATCGATGGAATCGAAAGAACGCAGCTGCATCTCCTGTTCCACCTGCCTGGCAGTCTCCACAGCAGGGTCATAAAAACCCACCAGGTCAAATTGTACAATCTGTTTGATGCAGTTGATATGTATCTTCCCCAAATGTCCTGTCCCTAACACTCCGATTCTCAGCATAGTTAAAGATTTAATCGAACTAACAAGAAAAAATTTCGGCAAAAATAGTTCTTTTATCCTTAGGTTTGACGTAATTTCGCGCCGCGAATACACAAAATGACCAACAACTTAGAAGACAACTACCGCCACAAAGGCCTGCGCCAGCAGCTTGTTGAGCAATTGCGCGCCAAAGGTATCACCGACGAGGCTGTTCTGTCGGCCATCAACGAGGTGCCGCGCCACATCTTCTTGGACTCCTCCTTTGTCGAGCTCGCCTATCAAGACAAGGCCTTCCCTATCGGCTCGGGGCAGACCATCTCGCAGCCGCACACCGTCGCCTTTCAGACCCAGTTGCTGCAAGTGGAGAAAGGCATGAAGGTGCTCGAAATCGGGACGGGCTCGGGCTACCAGGCCTGTGTGTTGGCGGCCATGGGGGCCAAGGTATTCACTATCGAGCGGCAACGTAACCTCTATTTCAAGACCAAGGACATCCTTGAGCAACTTCCTTTTCGGGTGAAGACCTTCTTGGGCGACGGTTTCGAAGGTTTGCCTTCGTATGCGCCTTTCGACCGCGTCATTATCACCGCCGGTGCGCCAAGCCTTCCCGAAGTGCTCCTCCAACAGATGAAAACCGGCGGTATCATGGTCATCCCTTTGGATCAAGCCGATGGTGAAGGACAGACCATGCTGAGGGTTACCAAAATGGAAGACGGCACCTTGAAAAAAGAGTCGTTCGGCGACTTCCAGTTTGTGCCCATGTTAAAGGAAATCGGGAATGATTGAACACCTTACAATGGTTGAATAACCTTTTCATTTTCAATCAACAAATAAAAAATGTGTTTAATTCTTGCGTTAAAAGAAAAATTACTATCTTTGCACGCTATTTTCCATCTTTTTAGAAAATAAGAATTATTATTAATACATTGAAAATCAAATATTTAAATTAAAAAGATAAAGAAATGCAACTGAAACAATTACAATGGAAAAGGGTTATTAGAATGATCCTGTTTATCCTTCTGCTCAATGTTGCTGGGATAACAAAGGCAAACAATGTCAATGAAAATCTTGAAAACGACACTACAAATCGTGCTGCAAATTATGATTTTTATGCTGAATGCCCCTCTCATCAGGTTCTATATTACAAAATCACCGATACCACTCTCCGTTATGTTAAAATGACGTATCCCTACTCATATAACGGCACTCCTTGGCTATCTTTTGTCGAACCTACGGGAAACATTACATTGCCTGAAACTGTCACATATAATGGTATTACTTACACGGTAACTGAAATTGGCGACTATACTTTCAATAAATGTCATGGATTGACAGGAACCATAGAAATTCCTAACACCGTTAAAATTATCGGACAATTTACTTTTGCAAACTGTACTAGCTTGACATCTTTAGTCTTGTGCAATTCTTTGACAACAATAAAGTATAACGCTTTTTACCATTGTAGTGGTCTTACTGGCTCATTAGTCATTCCAAATTCAGTAACCGAAATTCAGCATCATGCATTTTCAGGTTGCACAAGTTTTAATGGCACTCTGACACTGCCGGAGGGATTGCAAACAATCGGCTACAGGGCATTCGAAGAATGTAGCGGATTCACGGGTTCATTGATTATTCCTAGTACCGTGACTTCTGTGGGTCAATATGCGTTCTTAAATTGCAGTGGCTTCAACGGTAATTTGTTGCTTTCAGACCAAATGAGTGCCTTAAACATATCTGTTTTTAAGGGTTGCTCTGGTTTAGTTGGTGATTTGGTCATACCTAAAGCAATAACCACTATCAGCAACGAGGCTCTTTCTGGATGTTCACACCTCGGTGCCATATACATTTGCGGCAATTCCGTTCCCACCAAGGGTAGTGAAAACAACTCTTTTTATGGCATTAGTAAAAACATCCCAATCTATGTTCCCTATTGCCTTGTTGATGATTATAACCAACAATGGAGTGTTTTCAGTTTTACGAACTACAAAGGCCGCAGCTTCTTTAACGCTGAAGGAGACTGGTCGGACACTGACAATTGGGCATGTGGTGAAACTCCCTCTGAGGATATGAACGTCATTGTTGCCGCAAACTGCAATATGGACGAAACAGCAAGTGTCACTTCTCTTACTCTTCTTAAGAGATACACGCTTTCCATCATGCCTGAGATGGCCCTTAATAGCTACACTATCACTAACAAAGGCACTGCTGCCAACCTTATTATCCAGGACGGTGGTCAGCTCTACCATAATAATGCAAACGTGCAAGCTATTGTGATGAAAACCATCACTGCCTATGATAGCCAAAGCAACGGCTGGCATCTTATTTCTTCGCCACTTACAAGCAATACCGGCGTGAACATGGTGGATAATCTGCTTAGCAATGAATATGACTTGTATTATTACGACGAGCCTACATTTTATTGGATTAACCAGAAAAATGCCGAGAACAATTTCACGGAACTGGCTTCAGGAAAGGGTTATCTTTATGCCAATAGCGAGAGCATTACTTTAGGTTTTGCTGGTGCGCTCAAGAACGGCAATGCATCGGTGACCATTTCTCCTTTGAGCTTCCAAGGAACCAATCTGAAAGGCTTTAACCTTGTTGGTAATCCATATGCCCACAATGTCACTGCTTATTCTACTGTAAATGTTGACGAAGAGGGTTGTTACAGAATGAACCCTGCTAAGAACGACCTCATTATCAGTGAAATCTCCGAGGAATCTCCTTTACAACCAGCCGAGGGCTTCTTCGTATTGGCCACGGGTGAGAATGCATCCATTTCCTTCAACAGCGCCAAAACACGTGATGAGGTAACGAGAACAGGAAGTATCTACGTGGAACTCTGTGAAGACGGTCTTACTACCGACCGTCTGATTGTCAAACGCAGTGAAGAAGACCATAATCTTGCCAAGCTGTCACTCAGAGACAACCGCACAAAACTCTTTGCCTCGAAGGACAATCAAGAGTTGGCTATCGTGGTTTGCAACGGCAGCAATGAGCAACCGGTCAATTTCAAGACCAATAAGAATGGTAACTACACAATCAATGTGTCCGTCAACGACCTTGACCTTGATTACCTCCACCTGATTGACAACCTCACTGGCGAAGATGTCGACCTGCTTGCCACACCTTCTTACAGCTTCGATGCAAGAATCACCGACTACGCCTCACGTTTCAGACTGGTGTTTGAACCCAATGCAAACGAAGAAAACAACGATAGTTTCGCATTCATCAGCGACGGCAGCTTCATCATTGCCAACGAAGGCACAGCCACCCTGCAAGTCATCGACATGACGGGCCGCATCCTGAGCAGCGAGACCATTTACGACAGCTTCACCAAGCCCATCAACTTGAGCGACGGCGTGTATGTCTTACGCCTCATCAATGGCGACAATGTGAAGACTCAAAAGATTGTGGTTCGTTAATAACCACTTCATGTAATGAAACAGAAAAAGCCGGCAATGCCGGCTTTTTCTGTTTCATCATATACCTGGGGAAGTCACTTCTTGAAAATGCTTCCAAGAATTGAACGTACAATTCGATTGCCAAGATTTCTCCCGATAGTGGTAGCCGTCGTGTTGATGGTCTTCTCTATCGCTTTCTGGCCTGCCGACTTTTTCTTTTTGGTGGTACTTCGCGAGCTTGTGCTTCTTGCACGTTCCCGTTCCTTGGCTTCCTTTGCCTTACGCTTCTCTTCAGCCTCAGCTTCCTCCTTGGCACGCTTCTCTTCCTGCTTCTGCTGCTCAACAAGAATCTCGTAGGCGCTTTCCCTATCAAAGCTCTTGTCGTAGACGCCATAAAGGCGTGAGTTGCGGATCAAGGCCTTGCGCTGGTCATCGGAGATGGCTCCAATCTGACTGAGAGGGAATAGGATCTTGGCACGCTCAACCATACATGGTGCTCCCTTTTCGTCAAGGAACGAGACCAAGGCCTCGCCCGTTCCAAGTTCAAGGATGGCCGCCTCGGTATTGAAGTTCGGGTTAGTACGGAAAGTCTGGGCCGCCGCCTTCACCGTCTTCTGTTCTTTAGGCGTGTAGGCTCTCAGTCCATGAAGGACGCGGTTACCCAGCTGACCAGCAATGGCTTCTGGTATGTCGTCGGGACTTTGAGTGACAAAATAAACGCCAACGCCCTTCGATCGCACCAAACGGATGACCTGCTCGATTTTGTCGACCAAAGCCTTTGAAGTGTCCTTGAAGAGCATGTGCGCCTCGTCGAAGAAGAAAATCAGCTTAGGCATAGGCAGGTCGCCCACCTCGGGCAACTGCGTGTAGAGCTCACTCAACAGCCACAACAGGAAGGTGGAATAGAGCTTAGGATTCAACATCAGTTTGTCGGCTGCCAGCACATTCATCACGCCTTTGCCACCTTCGGTTTGAAGGAAATCGAAGACATTGAATGCAGGCTCGCCGAAAAACAGGTCGGCACCTTCCGATTCCAATGCCAGCAAAGCACGTTGGATGGCACCTACGCTCATCGATGTAATCGTGCCGTATGTGGTAGTGAACTCTCTGGCGTTTTTGGCCACATAATCCAACATCAGTCGGAGGTCTTTCATGTCGATGAGGAGCAAGCCTCGGTCGTCAGCAATCTTGAACACGATGTTCAGAATGCCTGTTTGGGTCTCGTTGAGGCCCAAAAGACGTGCCAATAGTTGGGGACCCATGTCGGAAATAGTCGCCCTTAAAGGATGGCCCTGTTCACCGAACACGTCAAAGAAACGAGTCGGACAACCATGGAACTGCGGGTCGGTGATGCCGAACTCGGGACAACGCTTTTCGATGAAGCCACTCATCTGTCCCGCTTGGCTGATACCCGAAAGGTCGCCTTTCATATCAGCCATGAAACAGGGAATGCCTGCCTCGCAGAATGTTTCAGCCAGCACTTGCAAGGTAACCGTTTTACCCGTACCTGTGGCACCGGCTATCAGTCCGTGACGGTTGGCCATCTTGCCCACCATATAAATCGGTCCGTTGTCGCAATGGGCGATGTAGAGTTTGTTGTCTTCTGTATACATTATGTTGAATTGTTTATTGTTTAACTGTTTAATTGTTGATCGATTTCATTCCGCATTCCTCATTCAGCATTTATTCTAAATCGGATGTATTTGATGGTCAGGCCTTGGTCGAGCCACATCTGTTCGTAGAAAGTGCGAATGGTCTTCACCTCCAAATCGTCGGTGTTGGCATAAAGGTCATCGGTGGCATAGAGCAAGGGCAGACCTTGTTTCTCCGCCACATCATGCAGGGTAAAATCATACATGATAGGACTGTCAGTCTTAAGATTGAGGATGCCTTCTTTGCACACAATTTTGCGGTAACGGTCAAGGAACTCTGGTGATGTGAGGCGATGACGCGCATTCCTCTCCCCTTCGCCAGGATGTGGGTCAGGGAAAGTGACCCAAATTTCCGACACTTCGTTCGGTCCGAAAAAATGCTCAATCTGGTCGATGCGGGCACGCAAAAAAGCCACATTCTTCAAACCTTCCTCATTCGACTGTTTCAGGCCACGCCAAATACGTGCGCCCTTGATGTCGACACCTATATAATTAATGTCGCGATGCACCCGAGCCAAGCCTACGGTATATTCCCCTTTGCCGCATCCCAGTTCGAGGACAATCGGATTATCGTTGTGGAAAAAATCAGTGTGCCACTTCCCTTGCAAGGGGAAACCCTCGCTCATGATGCGCTCATAGCTGTATTCAAACAAGTTCCCGAAGGTCTTGTTCTCGGCAAACTTCTCTAATTTGTTCTTCTTTGACACAACAGTACGTTTTAAGGGTCTATCACTTCAAAATCCAGCCTTTGTAGCCTTTCACTTCCCTGATCTCACGAAGCGCTTCATGGGCTTCCTCCTCGGTATGATAACGGTCGAATGCAACAAACCACCGTTCACCCCGTTTTTCCATAAAGGCATTAACAAATCCTTTGTCCTTCAATGAGTTGACCATGCGTTGGGCAGGTTCTTCCCGGTCATAACAACCTGCAATAATCCGAATTGTATCATTGCTTGTGGTTCCAGGAAGCGGAAGAGTGGTTTCTTCGCGAATAATCTGTCCCATCATATCCCCTACCATACCTTCAACCAACGCTTTTGGATCGATAGGTTCAACATCCGCATCGGTCGACATTGAAGCGGCCTGTTCCTGAATAACCTGTGAAGGACGGTAAACCTTGAAATAAAGCAAACCGCTCATAATCAGTATTAAGGCTATTAAAAAGACCCAAACGCCCTTGCCAATTTCACGTCTCTCATCTTCCTTATGTGGGATTTCTTCCTCAAATTGAATTAGTGTTTCGTTTTCAGACGTTGCCTGCTCTTTCTCAGCATCGTCCTTCAGCACAATCTCTTCAGGGACAACAGGGTCGAGGATAAAATCACCTAATCCAAAGGCATCCGTGTTGTAGTTGGCTGTTGAATCTTGTTCGAAAACTATCTCATTCTCAGGACTGAACGATAATGTTCCAACATCCTTCAATTGCACTTTCTGTCCTGACTTCATGCTATTGAAGCAATCCGAAACAAAATGAAAGAGCATGCGTTTTGCCTCATTCTCCGAGATTCCAATCTCATTGACAAGATACTTGATTATCGCATCGTTGTCTTCTCGCAAACCTGCATCAAAACCAATCTGGCTAGAGGGCATCGAAAAATGATTCGTCTCCAAGTCCACCTGTGCAGATTGAGGTTTGCGCACAAAAGCGCCCAAGCCAGGCACCACTACGGTGTCGCGGACAAACAACAGGTCTGATATGGCTTCAGCAATGGAAATCATCATTCAATAATTGGGTAAGTTTTGTGCGAATTCGATTGCTTTAGCCAAATCGGCAGTTGTGTCGATAGCAATGTTATCTGTTTCGACGATGGCCATACGTATGGACAGGCCATTCTCAAGCCAGCGCAACTGCTCTAACGACTCGACCATCTCCAAGGCGGTAGGCTGCATTCTGGCAATCTGTCGCAAAGTATCGGCCTTATATGCATAAACGCCAATGTGTTGGTAGAAAGTACCTTTTTGCAACCATTTAGCCCTATCCACATTGCGCATAAACGGTATGGGGCTACGGCTGAAATACATCGCATTGCCGTCTTTATCCAACACCACTTTTACCTTGGTTGAGCCAAACAGATCTTTTTCATCGTCAAGTTTCTTGACCAATGAGGCCAATTGCGTGTCATCACGTGAAATCATATCGACCAAAAGATTGATTTCTTTCGGGTCAATAAAAGGCTCATCGCCTTGGATGTTTACCACTGCATCAAACTGTGTTTCAAGCATGTCCAATGCCTCACAACACCGATCGGTGCCACTGCGGTGCCTCGGGTCGGTCAGCACATACTGACCACCGAAACTCAGCACCTCATCTGCGATGCGCATGTCGTCGGTGGCCACCACCACAGCATCCAGTTTCGACTTCCAGGCCTGCTCACAAACCCGTTGGATCATGGTCTTTCCCTTGATCATCGCCAAAGGCTTTCCAGGAAAACGCGTTGAGGCGTAACGGGAGGGGATGATTCCTACTACTTTCATTTTCAAAACAATCCATTCAGCGAGGCCTCAATACGGTCGACGACGGTACTCAAGTCCTCGGGGTTCTCCAATTCGATATTATCGGTATCAATAATTAGAAGTTTACCGTCATGGTAATTCTTAATCCATTCTTCATACCTCTCGTTGAGGTTGGTGAGGTAGCTGATGCTGATGGATTGCTCAAACTCACGGTTACGCTTGGCAATGTGGCGAATCAGCGTAGGCACTGAGGCACGAAGGTAAATCAACAAATCGGGCGGCTGCAAGAATTTGGTCATTAACTCAAACAATGACTTATAGTTCTCAAAATCACGGGTTTCCATCAACCCCATCGAATAAAGGTTGGCCGCAAAGATATGGGCATCCTCATAGATGGTACGATCTTGGATGACATCCTCTCCACTATTACGGATGTCCATCACCTGACGAAAACGGCTGTTGAGGAAGAATATCTGAATATTGAACGACCAGCGTTGCATGTCCTCGTAAAAACTGTCGAGATAGGGATTGTGCTCAACTTCCTCATAATGAGGTTTCCAATTGAAATGCTTGGCCAAAAGTCCTGTGAGGGTCGTCTTTCCTGAACCGATGTTGCCTGCTACTGCAATATGCATAATTCTCTTGTATTAGGATGATAAGAAGTTGCTAAAGTAAGGAAAAGTCGGCAAAAGAGAGGCATTTTTTTGCAGAAAAATAACAACTTATTGATTTTCAGCTTATTTTGGCGCTTTTATCAACAAATAGATTCCAAGCAGACAGAAAATAAAGTTGGGAATCCAAGCGGCAAGGAAAGGTGAGAGATTTCCAGAAATGGCGAATGACTTGGACACTTGCATGAACAGGATGTAAGAGAAAGCGATGGTAATTCCAATACCAAGGTGCATCCCAATGCCTCCCCTTATCTTTCGGCTCGACAAGGCCGCGCCGATGAGTGTCAAGATAAGAACCGCAGCAGGCGCCGACATTCGCGTATGCATCTCCACTTGATAGGCCTTCACACCCTCCGATCCTTTCTCTTTCATGCTTTGAATCTGGTCGCGCAATTCGAAGAAATCCATCACTTCGAAATCCTCCTTCATCTTGTAAAGGTCTGTCGGATATAGATTTAAAATGGTATCAAAATTACGGCCTTTTTCGATGGTCTCGTTCTCGCCGTCAATTGTGCGAATGAAATAAGGATCGAAATACCAACTGTTCGGAGCTATCGTATCATGATAAAGCACATCAGCTAACGCCTTGTATTTCAATTCGCTACCATCATACTTCTCCCACGAAAACTTATAACCGTATTGTCTAGAGATATTATACGATTCCACATAGATAAACTCGTCCTTCTCAATCTGCACATGCACATTGCGTCCCGCACTTTGGGTCAGCTTCTCCATGTATTCATCCTTGAACTGTCGACGAATCTCGTTGGTCTTGGGGATCAAGAAGTTACCAAAATACAGCGACATAATGGCAATGCTTATCGCCGCCAACATATAAGGATAGAGGAAACGCCAGAAACTGATGCCACTACTCAAAATGGCCACAATCTCAGTGCGGGCAGCCATTTTGGAGGTGAAAAACACCACGGCGATGAAGGCGAAAAGATGGATGAACAGGTTGATGTAATAAGGTATCGACATGATGTAGTAGTCGACCACCACCCGTTGCCAAGGCGCATGGTGCTTCAGGAAGCTATCGATGTTTTCGGACAAGTCAA